>Ga0307978_1000094_pt1 | contig 81972 bp, 45 predicted proteins | sample OrgLakmetage1056_FD_203151 | JGI IMG/M metagenome (GOLD analysis project Ga0307978, IMG submission 203151) | Saline water microbial communities from Organic Lake, Antarctica - #1056 | ecosystem: Environmental > Aquatic > Non-marine Saline and Alkaline > Saline | place: Antarctica: Organic Lake... | reverse complement strand
TATTGAGTGGCAGAACGACTCGGTGGCTTTGTTCTTTTTCACAACCCAAAGCTCCGGTGTTGTTCTGTCTTTTCAAAATCTACCTCTAGCACGTCCAAAGTCTAGTTATCTTAGGGTTCAGCGAAAAATAAGGTCTTCATTTCAGGCGAGCTATTTTTGCACCAGGCAAGGCGCGAAGAACGAGCATAGCATAGTTACGTAAGTGACACTGCCCGTGTCTCGTCGCCTGTGGGCTTTGGTCACCGGAGACCGTACTTAGGTACTAAGGCAGGCGGTGTAAGCAACGAAGGCTGGGGTAAAAAGAGCCGTATCAAATGGGGAAGTTATTCTTCGCTGGACCCTTAGTAACACTAAGAAAATAACTACGTTGTTTAATAATTCAACCCCCTCCATCCTTGAAAATCTACCCATTTCCCCAATCTAGTGTATGGTCGATATTTCTCTCCCTAGCGTTGGCGTGCTGTTTGACCAACTGCCGGCAGGCAACAACATCTTCTGATGCTACCATTACCTATTGGACCTCTAACAATGGGGGCGAGATCGCTTTTTCAGACTGGGCCGTAGAAGAATGGCAGCGCAGCCATCCCAATACGCCAATCAAGTATCAGCCGATCCCCGAGGGGCAATCCAGTGAAGAAATTATTTTAGCGGCTGTCGTTGCGCGCACCACTCCTGATATTTACTCCAACATCTGGCAAGGTACCGTTGCTTTTTATAGCGAAGCAAATATCCTGGTAGCCCTGGACACCCTCGATGGGTTTCTGGATTTTATCCAAAGTCGTTGCTCGCCCGCAACCATTGACGAGATCACCGCCGACAATGGGCATATTTACCAACTGCCCTGGAAGATCAACCCTATCATGACGATTTATAACGAGCGGCTGCTCCGTGAGTTAGGCTATGACAAATTCCCGGCCAGTTATTCTGCTTTTTTGCAAGCGGCTGAAGATTTTCAGGCGGATGAGAATAACGATGGCTACGTTGATCAATGGTTTGGTAACACCTCCGTTAAGCTCGCGTGGTATCAACGGTTATTCAACTTTTATCCGCTCTATCTGGCCGCATCGGGAGGGGCACCGCTCCTTAAGGATGGCAAAGCTAATTTCAATAACGAACACGCCATTGAAGCTTTTCGGTTTTTACAAACGCTCTATCAGGAAAATTACTTTTCTAAACAGTCCGAATCTGCTGGTCAAGACCTTTTCGTGGCCGAAAAATACGCTAGCAAATGGACGGGCCCCTGGGAAATTCAATACCTCGAACGGTACAAAAGGGATGACTTTACTTACAACTTTGCCCCGATGCCCGTACCCGATACGCACGAAGGACCTATTTATACCTATTGCGACCCCAAGAGTTTTGTGATTTTCAACACCTGCGAAAACCCCCAGGCCGCCTGGGAGTTCGTAAAAAGCATGGTGACCGCTGAAGCGGATTTGCAATTCCTGAAAATGACCAACCAGTTCCCGCGCCGCCAAAATATAAATGAACTCCCGGCTTTTGCCGAACACTTTGCTGCTTTTCCCAAAATGAAGGCTTTTGCCAACCAGGTAACGTACGTTGTGGGAGGAGATTATAGCCCTTACCTGACGGAAATTTTTGACATCATTTCCCAAGAGTATGAAGCTTGTGTACTGTACCAAATCAAAACACCGGAACAAGCCATCGCCGATGCAGAAGAAGCGGTTAACGTGCTACTGCGGGCGGAGCGGTCGTAAGGGACTCTCCCGTCGCAGCCGAAAAGAAATGGATCTTATCACGCTCCATGAAAAGCTCCATGGTCACTGGCAAATCGTTGCTCACTTCTTCACTGAGTAAGCGGGCAGATAGCTGCTGGTCGCCAATGGTTAAAAAAGCGTAGCATTCATGCCCCAGGCGTTCGACAATGGGAATATGAGCACGGAAGGAAATGGCTTGTGGCCCAGCTTTGACAGCACTGGCGTGGATATGCTCCGGGCGAATCCCCATGATAACCTTCTGGTGAAGTGCTGCGGCAATTGCTGCCCGATCTTTTACCGATACGCTTAAGGGGCCGGCATCCGTCCCTCGAAATACAACATCCCCTGCTTCCTCCATTATTGTTCCTGCCAAAAAGCTCATGGGAGGGGTGCCAATAAATCCGGCAACGAACTGATTCTTGGGAAACCGGTAGAGGTTATCGGGCGTATCCACTTGCTGGATAATGCCCTGGTTAATTACCGCGATACGGTCCCCCAAAGTCATTGCTTCGACTTGATCATGGGTAACGTAGACGATCGTCGTCTGTAGCTTTTTGTGCAAACGGGCAATCTCTAACCGCATCTGTCCACGTAGTTTAGCATCCAGATTACTGAGGGGTTCATCAAAAAGAAACACTCTCGGGTCGCGCACAATCGCTCGTCCAATCGCAATACGCTGCCGTTGCCCTCCCGACATCGCCTTGGGCTTTCGATCCAGTAGGTCTTCGATGCTCAGAATAGCGGCGGCGTTCATGACTTTTTCCTTTATAACGGCTTTACTCACGCCACGGATTTTCAAGCCGAAAGCCATGTTGTCGTAAGCCGTCATGTGCGGATAGAGCGCGTAATTCTGAAAAACGATAGCAATATCCCGATCCTTGGGGGGCAAGTCATTAACGATTTGATCCCCAATGTAAAGTTCGCCGGTACTGATCTCCTCCAGGCCCGCTATCATCCGCAACAAGGTGGATTTACCGCAACCGGAAGGCCCCACCAAAACCATGAATTCACGGTCTTTCACGCCTAAGGTAACTTCCTTGATGGCCTGTACTTTTCCGTACTGCTTCGTGACCTTATCGAATTTTATTGCCGCCATTGAGAAGATGATTTTAAGCGTGATTAATAGAGTTTGCAATATTTGGCCACGGAGGCTCGGTGACATGGAGGTTGATATTAGAGCCTTATTCTGCTGAAAACCCAAAAAATCGCCGTGTCAACTTGGCTAGAATTAGTCTGGTTTCGCAGCAGTAGCTAGTAGTGCGGCCTGTGCGACCGGCACCTGCTCCACGGCAAGCAACGTCAGTAAGGCTTCAATGGTAGATTCTGCGCCCGAATTTTGATTTACCTGGTCTACGCTGTTGATCCCATCAAAAGTTCGGCCGCTGGCGGCATCGTACATTACTTCCCCCACAGGGTTATCGCCCAGGAGCCAGCCCGCCAACTCCCCCGCCTGCTGGGCATAGACTTGCTCACCGGTTATCTCGTGGGCCTTCAGCGCAGCATACACCATCGGCCGGATATTATAGGCTATTTGCGGATATCGCCGAATATTACCCATTTCCAGTACATTGTCTTGTTGTCGCACCTCGAAAGCATGGAGGCCCTTTTGGGCTAAAAAATAAGGCTGAAAATCACGTACTTCGCGTAAACCAGCAGCCACAAAACTTGCTTCCCCGATGAGTTCTCCGGCCGTAAGGAGTGCATAAGCTTGTGTATTACCCCAGGCGTGCCAGTGATTCTGCCAACTCAAAAAAGCACCGTGGGGAGCTTGTTCTTCGCCGCCTACTTGCGCGCTCAGTAGTAGGTTCCCCATTTTACGAATCAGCTCACGCAATTCTCCGGAAGGAGACTGTCGGTAGTGATTATTGAGCCCGTGTAAAATAATGGCAATCTGGTCCGTTCCCATTTCCGACAAGCAGCTGGGAAGCGATAGCCCCGCCATGGTGTAGACGTCCTCGGGTTCGGGGCACAGTTGGCTAATCAGAGGAACCATTGCTTCAATAACCGCCAGGCTGCGGCCTTGTACCTCCCGTAGTTCGGTAGCGTTTACGGCCTGCAGTTCCGTTAATGCCCAAAAGGCTCTCCACGACCACCAGTTAGGAGTGGCAACACTATTTTGGTGCGTCGTATTAATGGTCCCGTCCGGGAAAACGAAGTTATAGAAATACCCATTTTCTGCTTGCATTTGCAGGATGAACTCCGTCAGGGCCTCTATTCTTTCCAACTCACCAGAGGAGGGTGCCAGCGCATAATGGCGACAATAGAAAACCAGGCTCCGCGCCACATCATCCACACAAGTGAAGCCCTCGTCTTCATCGGTCACCAAATGATAATCAGGGCTTTCGCTGTAAATCCAGATGGCTCCGACCTCCTGATCTTTTACTTGGAGCGTGGTGAATAAATGATCGATATGGCTGGTGTTGATTAGACTTGAATTACTATCCGCAACTGTTGTATCTTCCTTAACGTTATCGGACACCGAAGGGGAACAGGTAAAGCAAATGCTTATAAGTAACAAAATTGGGAGGAAAACAAACGGGGTTCTCATCTAGTTTTTCTTTGATAATTCAGCAATAAGATCTTCTACGCCTACGGTCGCGAAACTAATCGCACTATCAGACATGGCGTAGGGAATAATCAAACGCCCTGCGTGTGCGATCATGCCACAAGTGTAGAGTACGTTGGGCACATAGCCCTCTCTTTCTTCCGCGTTCGGCGACAAAAGTGGCACCTCCAAACTAGCTAAGACTTTCTCGGGATTTTCCAGATCGAGTAGGGAGCAGCTCAGCACGTATTTACGCATGGGGCCCACGCCGTGCGTGAGTAAGAGCCAGCCAGCTTCGGTCTTCACAGGGCTGCCGCAATTGCCGATTTGCAACATCTCCCAGCCCCGTTGGGGGGATTGTAGCGGACTCGCCTTATCCCAGAAATAGAGGTCATCGGAGTACATGATCGACAAACTACGACCTCCTTGCCGGCCAACCATAGCGTAGCGCCCGCCGATTTTTTCCGGAAATATTGCCATGCCTTTATCCGAAGCAGCACTGCCGTAAAAGGGACTAATTTTAAAATGGCTAAAATCCTTCGTTTCAATAAGCTGCGGCCGAATTCCCCGTCCATTATAGGCCGTATAAGTTCCCAGGTAACTGGTATTCCCCTCGTGGGTGAAAGTTACGAAACGGGCATCTTCCATCCCGTTCGTTTCCGCCCGCGAATGGGGAAAGAGCACCCTGCCCGGCAAGGGGGTGTCATCCGCAAAATCTACTTCGTAGTTTAATTCAAAAACAAGCGCCACGGCCTCTTGTATTTCCTGTCGTTGAGTATTCGTCAGGTCATTTAAAGTACGAATGACTGACGTGGCTTCCTTGAGGTTAAAAGTCGCTGGCAAGGTATCCTCCAAAAGCTTCTGCCAAGGCTCGGAAATATTCAATCTTCTGATTACAAAGGACTTTTTACGAACCAGATCAGAGACAACTGCTCCACTGGAAAGATGGTCAGCGGTTTCATCCAGCAGTATGCTGCCTTCCTCATCAATCATACCGGTAGCGAAGGTAATGGAAGAAATATGCCCTTCTCCGGCAGCTCTCAAGCTCATCAGAAATCGTACCGCACCTTTCGCGCACCCCTCCTGATTGGGATGAACAACAATAGAAGGATTAAAAAGCGCAGCAGCTTCAATACTGTATTCGTTCGTAAAATAAGCCCCGAGCAATGCTTCTTTATCGGCGTTCCCCAGAAGGGGGGCATCCGGGAGCAGGCGCTCGTAGTTGCTACGAAAAACATCTGGCAAATCAGCGTGCCGATGGCCAAACTCCTGGTACAAGCTTGCTAATTGTTCCGCTGCCTCAGCCGCCGACAAGCTTTGTACGTAATCTGCGACTGGCGAAATACGCGCGGTGTTCCCACTTCCCATATTGAGAAAACGAGCCAGCACCCGTTGAGGGTTAGCGTATAATCGAATAGCTGTTCTTTGAATTGCTTTCATAGTAAATTATCCTTTTAACCCGGAAGAAGCCATGCTCCGAATAAAATGTTTCTGAAAAACAGCGTAGGCGACAATAATTGGCAGGGCCAGTAAAAAAGCAGCGGCCAGCTTAACGCCTAACTGTGCCTCGGCCCGCCCGCCAACGGCAAAGAGGGTAACCAGTTGAGGCATCGTCATTAAATTTTCTTCCCGGATGACGATCAGTGGCCACAGCACATCATTCCACGAATTCATAAAGGTGATGATCCCTACCGTAATTAAAGTGGGCAAAATATTGGGCCACAGCACCTGGAAGATGATACGTAATTCGCTGCAACCGTCCACCCGGGCAGCGTAGATGAGATCATCAGGTATTGCTTTGAAAGCCTGCCGAAAAAGAAGAATGGCAAACGCTCCGTTGAGGGCGGGGACGATTAACGCGGCCAGCGTATCTACCCACCCCAATTCAACCATGAGAATGTAATTGGGGATTAAGGTAATCTGGAACGGGAGCGTCATCGTAAAGATAACGATGTAAAAAAGAGCCTCGCGCCCCCGAAAGTGGAGTTTGGACAAAGCATATCCCGTCATAGATCCAAAGGTCAAGACCCCTGCGGTGGCGGTGAGGGCCACCAAACTACTATTGAAAAAAGAACGCCAAATGGGAATTTTTTCAAATAGTGCCAGGTAGTTGTCCAGGGTAAACCCATGCGGCAAAATACCCAACTTGGTAATGTTAGCTTCCGGTGTAAAAGACGCCAGCAACATCCAATAAAACGGATAGATAAACGCCAAGGCAGCGATCACCAATACACCGTACAACAAAATGCGGGATAACTTCATGGTGAAAGGATTATTCGTCAGCTTCAATGGTGTATTTTTGGACAGCTACTACTAACATGATCAGGACCGCGAAAAACAGTCCCAACGTAGCGGAATATCCCATATGGTAATAACCAAAGGCCTGTTTGTAGATGTAAAGCATCGCAGACAAGGTGCTATTGAGTGGCCCTCCGTCCGTCATGATGTAGGGCTCAATAAAGAGGCTAAACCCTCCAATTGTCGATAAGATGGCCACCATGAAAAGCGTAGGATTGATGGCGGGTAGGGTAATGTAGCGAAACTGTTGCCAGGAGCTGGCCCCTTCCACCTTGGCGGCCTCGTAATAGCTTTGAGGAACAGCCTGCAAGCCTACCAGGAAAAGAATAACGTACAGTCCGACATTTTTCCACGTCGCCATAATAGCAATCGACACCATAGCGATCTTGGGGTTGGTAAGCCAGCCTACCCGGGCAAACCCTAAATCCGTCAGCATGCGGTTCAGCAAGCCGGTTTCCACCCCCAGTAGTTGTTGCCACAGGATGGTAACCACCACCCCGGAAACCACCACCGGCAAGAAGAAAGAAGCCCGAAAAAATCCTCGCATGAATAATTTTTCGTTCAATACGTAGGCCAAGCCCAAAGCGATAAGCACCTGTAAGGGGATATGAACAAGGAGAAATTTTAAGGTATTTAAAATAGCCTTCCAGAACAACCGGTCCTGAATAAGGCGGGAAAAATTATCCATTCCTACAAATTCCATCGGAGCAATAATGTTCCACTTGTGGAAGGTAAGCAAGATGGAAAACCCTACCGGAAAGAGGATAAACAGCAACAGATGCAACAAGTAGGGAGATACAATGAGGTAAGGTAATAATCGGCTTTTCGTACGGTTTTTCATCATTGTTTCTCTTCTAGCAAAGCAGTCGTTAGTGAGCGTATAAAAATAAGGTGATCCAATTTGGGTTTTGCAAATAGCTAACCCGCTTTAAATGAACTGCCTGGTCATCTACTTCCCAAACGAAGGCTCACCTTGTTTTTGTGCGGTTTCTAAAACTTCGGTAAGAATATCCTGAACCGATAAAGTGGCCCCACAGATCACTTCATCCGAAGCGCCATAGTACATCGTCAATTTATCGCCATCCAGTACATGGCCATTGGTGAAGATAACGTTTCCAAAGAAGCCCGTTTGCTCATAAACAGCATCAGGCTCCATCAGTGGATGATGAGAACGAGCCAAAACCCTGGAGGGGTCTTCTAAATCAAGCAGCACAGCTCCCAGGCAATAACGATGTTCCTCATTGGCCCCATGGTAGATCATCAACCAGCCTTCTTCTGTCTTGATGGGCGCTGCTCCTGCTCCCACTCTGGCACTATCCCACCAACCTTCCCGGGTGTACAAAATACATTGATGCGCCCCCCAGTGCAGTAAATCAGGCGACGAAGCGATCCAGATAAAGTTCCCTCCCAGACCGTTCCCCGATGGGCGGTGCAAACAGTAGTACCTGCCCCCTATTTTTTCTTCAAACAGCGCACAATCTTTATTATGGGGCGGCAAAATCATGCCTTCCCGCCGGATAGTACGCCAATCTCGCGTTCGCATAAGACCTACCCCAACGCCACTCTCTGATACCTGGGTATAAGTTAGACAATACTCGCCGTCCAGGAAGCTCACCCGGCAGTCTTCGATACCGTACGTTTCGAGTTTACCTTGCCCAAGAAGCTGGGTAGGAAAATCTTCCGGTTCAGAGAAAGACCTACCGTCTTCACTACAAACCAGGCGTAGATGAGAGATCGTGGATAGGTATTTTTTGCCATTGTGCCCAATCATACGGGGATCAGAAAGATCAACTTCTTGTTTTTTGAAGGCAAGTACCTCGATCGCACCATCCTCCTTGAGAACTGGAAATGATACAATCCCCTCTTTTTGTACCGGACGTTCTGCCACCCTTAGCAGTAACCAGATTTTTCCAGCAAATCGGAAAACTCCTGGGTTAAGGACACATTCCACCACCCAGCCTTGTTGGCTTGGGACGATATCTTTGGTCGTTAAGATAGGGTTATCCGCAAACCGCTTAACCATATTTGCCATAATGCTGAATACTAGTTTAGAAAAAAGGAAGGTTAGCGACGGTGGCTAACCTTCCCTTCTTGCATTTATTACAGCTATTTCACTTTGCTTTTTTTAGCTACAGAGTCCCAAAGGCGCCGAGCTTTTTAGCCTCCGCTAATCCCGACTTCTTTTACCGGAATCGTGCCGCTGTGACTCAGAATGCTGCAAAGTGAAAATACTCGCTTTTATTACTTCTCCCTACTTACTGCTTGTTGAACATCACAGTACCCAGGTTCTTCCCGCCCAACACAAAGTTGAGCGAATAAATACCCGCAGGGTAATTAGCCACCGATAAGTTAAATTGCCCGTTGGCAACTTCGGCGGGGGTCAAGCGCTGCACATCCATCTGGCGGCCTGCGGTATCAAACGTACGCAACAGGAGTGGCTGGTTGCCCGGCAGACCGTGCCGTACGTTCAAGATATCCGTAACCGGATTCGGATAAACACTTTCGATGTAAGTGCCGATCAAGCTGGGTTCATCCGTACCTACTACAATCGAGCCGGTATCGTAAAGCGTGCCAATTTCCTCGGCTGTTAAAGCCCGGTTGTAAATCTTCACGTTATCCAAAGCTCCGTTGAAGTACTGCTCGCCTTCTACTGGGTTATTTCCCATTCCGAGAGTCATGGCCGTAACGTTTAAGACACCGGGAGACGGCTTGCTATTGGCTAAAATACCGTTGACGTACACCAGATCGTTTTCTCCATCGTGTACCATCGTTACGTACCACCAGAAGCCGGGGACCAGCTCGTTGCCGTCACCACTGTCCATGTCGGAAATCAATTCGGGAAACTGGGGCGTACTGCTGTTCGTCGTCCAAACAATCTTGGTGTGCTGCGGCAAGGAGATTTTCCAGCGTTCGCTCCAGTGGCCAAAATCGAGGATATACGATTCCGCTATGGCGGTATTGACTTCGTCTACCCGAATCCAGAAGGCTACCGAAGTGTAATCAGACAGCAGTTGTACCGCATTGGGCGCCAATACCGAATCCTGCATTCCGTCAAACTTGATGTTCATCCCTCCACCGTGGGGGTGTGTCGAATTTTCAAAAATGGGATCACCACCAATCACCCCGTGGTTCTCGTACGGGGTAGCATCGTTGGCATCGCCATCGAAAGGATAGTGAGCCACCAAACCAGGCTCGGCGGTTTCTAAGGGCTCTGTGGTGCTCAGCGTCAATTCTGCCAGTTCAGACACGTTGCCCGCCAAATCGAAGGCGGCTACCTCGAAAGAATAAAGTTCAGAAGGCTCCAGCCCCGTCACCAAAATCGACAGGTTTCCAGCACCGATGGTATCGTAAGGAATCGCATCCAACCAAACATAATAACCCGCTACCTGGGTATCATCCGTAGACGCTTCCCAACTGAGCAGGACAGAGCTAAAGCTCGGAGATCCCATCAGGTTCATCGGGATGGTAGGAGGTGTGACATCGGGTGTTTCATCCACACCGGTAGTAACATCCAAGCTACTCGGCAAGGATTCGTTTCCGGCCGCATCGATGGCGGTCACCGCGAAGGTGAAGGTCGTGAGTGGAGTTAAAAGCGGGAAGTAAGCGCTCGTTTCTTCCGTCGTGGCGACGAGTGCGCCGTCCAGATAAACGTTATAAGCGATGACCGCTTCGTTGTCCGTTGCCGGTAACCACGTCAGATCGACATTATTGAAAACGACGTCGGCGGTGAGGTTAAGCGGGGCACAAGGGGCTTCGGTATCCGTTATCACCGGTGGCGTAGACTGCTCGGTATAGAGGGCGGCTACGGCTGCTGCATCTAGTGCAATGCTGTACAACTGTACTTCGTCCAAACTTCCATCCAACCAATTACCACCATCAATGGGGTTATAGCCCATTCCCAGCGGATGGGTCGTACTGTTCAAATCGCCGGTCACGTCTTTCTCTGCCACCTGGGCACCATCGAAATAGATGATGTCTTTGCTGCCATCATGCACCATTACCACGTGGGTCCATTCTCCAACGGGCAGCTCGTTGCCATCCCCACTGTCCATATCTGAAATACCACTCGTGTTATTGGTAGTAAAAACGGGCTTCCCGTGATTGGGTAACGAAATCTTCCACCGTTCTTGCCAACCCCCATTAGAGAGTAGGAAAACTTCTCCGCTAGCGGGTAAGGAATTGAGGTTTACCCAAAAACTGATACTGGCCAAAGGAGAATTCTGCTGGGCAGAATTTGCCGCCGTCACTTCTGTGGCCCCGTCAAAAGCCGCCGCTTGATTGGTGCGGCCAAAACGATCCGTAGTGAGCACGGGCATTGAAGCATCATTATTGTAAGCGGTCTCATCTTCGCCGTCGCCACTGAAAGCGTAGTGGGCAACCATATCACTGCTAGCCGGGGCCGTGGTTTGCGCTGCGTAGAGCGCAGCTATGGCCCCTGCATCCAGTGCTTCGCTGTAAATACGCAAGTCATCAATGGCACCATCAAAGAAACTGCCACCGTCGATCGGGTCATACCCGATACCGAGTGGGTGTTTGGTGGTCGCCAGAGCCCCTGCGGCATCGCGCTCGTTGGCTAAAGTACCATTGAGGTAAATCAGGTCTTTGCCGTTCGTGGCATCGTGTACCATCGCCAGGTGGGTCCAGGTGTCCAGCACCAAAGGCGTATCGGAGTCAAGATCATTACAACAGCTTGCGGTGTGGGTGGTCCAGACCGGTTTGCCGTGGTTCGGCATCGAAATCTTCCACCGTTCCTGCCAGCCGCCGTTGGATAACAAATAGGCTTCTCCCGAAACAGGAAAGCTATTGGCTTTCACCCAGAAGGCTACCGTCGTGGCATCCGTTTGCAGCGCCGCTGAATTAGGCGCCACCGCTGCCCCTTGCAAGGCATTTGCGCCCCAACCATGGCGGTTCGTCACTGCACTTGCTCCCGTGAGGAGTTCGGCACCGTTGCCAAATTGGCTATCATCCTGGCCATCGCCGTTCAGGCTATACAGGGCGACCTCTGCACTTGGGGTACCCGGGAAGGTGGATTGCTCCGTGTAGAGGGTGGCAATCTCCCCATCCGTGAGGGCGTAGTTGAAAATAGTTAACTCGTCGATCACTCCATCGGTCCAGTTGCCTCCGTCGATGGGGTTGTAACCGATTCCTAAAGGATGCGTTGTGGCATTGAGGTCACCCGCTACATCTTTATCGGCCACCAAAGCACCATTGAGGTAGATTTTATCCTTGGCACCGTCATGAACCATCATTACGTGGGTCCATTCCCCAACGACGAGTTCATTGCCATCACCACTGTCCATATCCGAAATGCCCGAGGTGTTATTGGTGGTAAAGACGGGCTTGCCGTGGTTGGGTAGGGAGATTTTCCAGCGCTCTTGCCAACCGCCATTGGACAACAGGAAGTACTCGCCGCTAGCGGGTAAGCTGTTCATTTTGATCCAAAAAGCAACGGAAGTTGTGGGAGAATTCAACACGGAAGAATTAGGCGCAGTAACTTCGGTACTGGTACCATTGAAGGCCAGGGCGCTGTTGCCATAACCAAAGCGGTCGGTAGCGGTCGCGGCATCCTGCAAGCTGGCATGATTTCCATAGGCTTCCTCAAAACCTGTCCCAGAAAAAGAATAGCTGGCCACTGCGCTGTTGCCAATAACCGGCGCGGTGCTTTGTGCATTGTACAAAGCGGCAATCTCGGCATCCGAAAGTCCGGCACCAAAGACCATCACTTCATCCAAAGCGCCATTGAAGTAGTTGGCGTCGTCGATAGGATTGTAGCCTATACCCAAAACGTTACTGGTCGCATTCAAATCACCGGCAACGGCTTTGGTGGCTACGACTGCTCCATTGAGGTAAATTTTGTCTTCGGTACCATTGTGCACCATCGCCACATGGGCCCATTGGCCCGGAACCAGCTCGTTGCCATCACCAGCATCCATATCGGAAATACCAGAGGAGTTGTTGGTTGTCCAGATCAACTTTCCGTGGGCGGGAAGAGATACTTTCCAACGTTCCTGCCAACCGCCAAAGGACAGTAGGAATTCCTCGCCTTGCTCCGGCAGAGCGGTGACGTTCACCCAAAAACTAAGGGTCGTTTCGGGCGTATTCAAGGCGCTGTTATTTGGCGCAATAACGCTACTTTGTTCGCCATCAAACAGCAGGGCGCTATTCGCAAAACCAAGTCGGTCCTGGGTCAGTTGCGCTCCGTTCACTACTGCGTGATTGGCATTGGTCGTAATATCTTTAGCGCTGCCCGAAAAATCGTAGTGCGCCAGGGGGGTCTGAGCCAGCACACTGATCGTGCTGAACAGGCAGACCACGCCCATGATCAAAAGGTATAAATATTTCTTCATCTCAAAATGGTTTTAAAGTTAAGGTTCTTAAATTTTAATTACGGTACTCCCAGACCGGCCCAGGGGGGTCGTCCATATCAGATAATAATGACCTTCCGGCCAGTATTCTACTGCGATTTTCTCGGTATCACTTGTCGTTATGCGGTGGTGTATGCTTTGGCCTAATACATCAAAGACCTCAATGTGTCCTATTTGATTGCTGGCTGCTGCCCAATGCAGGTGAAGGACGTTCTTTACGGGATTGGGGTAAACCTCCAGCTTTTCTTCCGTTAATATTTGCGGTTCAACCGTGGATGTTACACCGCCTTGGTACAGCGTATTTACTTCCGTAGGCGTAAGGGCATGGTCGTAAATTTTCACTTCATCGATCACCCCTTTGAAATTGTATTCTGGTTGACCCGGTAACATCTGCCCGATCAATAGCGGGAAAGTCGTGGTGCGGATTAACCCATCAGAGGCCTGGTAGGCGGCTAATGCTCCGTTGAGGTAAACAGCTAGGTAAACGCCATCGTAAGTGGCGGTGAAATGATAGAATTCGTCTATCGCTAAAGGTTCCTGGATATCTACATCGCGCGTTCCACTAAGCGTATTGACCGTCCAACGTAATTGTTGCTGCGGAGTGATCGAAACTTTCCAGCGATTTTGCCAGCTGCCGTGAGAAACGATGAACGCCTCGCGCTCCAGCAGCGCATCCATGCGAAACCATCCACTTACGGTGATGGCTTCCTCAACGTTCAGCACCGGCATATTCTCTACCGCGATATGCTGGCTGCCGCCATTGAAATAGTAAGCGTTATTGCTGCTGCCCAGCAAGTCGGTGGTGAGGAGGGCACCATTGTTCTGGCCGTGTAATTCGTTGCCGCTGACGTCAAGCGTATTTCCCGTAAAGGGGTAATGGGCGATAATTTCTCCTTCCGTGGCGACAAAATTGCGAACCAGTACGTTGGTGGTGGCGGTAGCACTTTGCTCTTCTTCGTCGGTAACGGTCACTTCGATATCGAAAATTCCCTCTACGGCGGGAGCCTCCCAGTTAACCGTAGCGCCGTTGCCCGTGATGGTACCATTGACCGCTGACCAGCTGAAGGTCAAGCTTTCCGGAGCTTCATCGGTCACCACACAATTTAAGGTGACGCTGCTCTGCGGTAGTGCAAATGGCGTACTCTTTTCCAGGGTGATAATTTCCGGGGCGAGATTGATTTCCGGCACAATCGGTAAAGCCAGGAATGCGGTATCCTGGTTGCCGGCCTCGTCTACGACGACACACTGAATATCTGCCGTTCCCTCGTCCGTCGGTGCGGTATAAACGACACTCTCACCATTGCCCGCCAGGGTTCCCGCCGTAGCGGACCAAGTGTAATTCAATTCCTCACTATCGGTATCTTCTACCGTGGCATAGATGGTCGTTGAAGTAGAAACGGCCAAGGGGGAATCTTCCGCCGCCAAACCTCGGAAACGAGGAGCAGCCGAGTAAGCCTGCGCACTTTGTTGGTAATCCACCACCACGCCATTGATGAGCAGCTTGTTTTCTTCGTAAGTAATTTCTCCTCCCGCAGGACAAATCACCAACATCCGGGCAGCATCCGCCAAAAGAGAGACGCTCAAGTCTCCACTTACATTTTGGGCCAGAAAAGTCTCGGTCAGGGCATCGTAAACATCAACGGGTTCATTGCCCAGGGCCAAGGTGATGGTTTCCGTTTGCCCGTAAGGGTTATAGTACAGATAAGTGGGATAAGCTGCGGCCGCAAAGAAATCTGTTTTCAATACATCCAACTGCAGGATTCGCGATACTTCCGTGGGTTCCACGATCGCGCCCAGGTAACCGATAGAGCCTGTGCTGTACAACGAAAGGTTCGTCGCTGCCCAATCCCCACCAACCGCATCACCAGTAGAGAAAGGGGACAGGCCGTTCCAGGTTTCGCGTAAAGCCTCGTAGCCAATCACCTGTTGGGGGTCATTTGCCATGGACCACTCCGAGCCATCTTGCAGAAAAGCGGGTAAAAAACCAGGGTAAAAAAGGCGGGTAGCATTGGCTAAATTCAGTACCCACTTCCCAATGGCACGCGCAAAACGCTTATCGTAACGCACCGCCGGCACCAGTGCTGCTGCCTGTTGTATGCCGTTCAGCTGAAAAGCGTAATCGTCGCCATTGTCATTGGCCTCGCCCACTAAACCAGATACATCAAAGTTGTTCCAGTTGCCAACGATCGTACCCCAGCCCCTCAAGGGACCGCGGTCGAACGACCAGTTGATCATCTTCTCCACGTCGTAGTCCGTGCCCAATTCTCCGTTCATCCGGGCTGCCGTCAGGGTTCCGTAGGGCAATTGCAATTCGTAGGAAGGATTAGAAGGCCAGTCGTCCAAAAAGTCCAATGCCCATTCTGCTCCTTGTAGATAAGCTTCGTTACCGGTTATATTCCAGGCTTGGTATAGCAACCAGGCGAATGCGCCTGCGGCTTCGGGCTCGGGGACGCCCTGGGTGTTTGGTGTCATCTCTGTAAAACTCCACGCCCGGTAATTGAGATACGGAACCGCCCAGGGCGTAGCGCCACCGCCCATTGCCTTGATCGCTTCCAGCATTTTATCGGCAATACTGACGAGCTGGAGGTCGGCCTCCCCGCCTGCATCAGGATACAAATCGTAAAGCTGATAAAAGTAGACATTGGGCATCATATCGTACCACCAATCATTCCCACTGCTGGTGGAAGGTGCATTGAGGTAAATGTTCTCGCCGTTGACTTTGTTATAAAAGTTCTGGCTCATCCGTACCCAGTTGCGCCCAAACTGATTTTGCTTGTTTTGGCCCACCAGCGTAGCCCCCACCAGGGAGGGCAAGACATTAATGGCCTCGTTGCCGAATGGAGAAAAGGTCCCCACGTAGGTATGCAACCGAAAGGTGGGATTGAGCGGGTAGTTGACGCCGCTAGGTTCCACGAAACAAAGGGGCAGGTACTGTCCTGTCAGCTCCGTATCGTAGATCATTTCATCGTATTCCAAGGCTACCGTTTTCCAATCCAGCAGGTTATAGGGCGCTGGCTGGTTGGGCATCGCTTCAATGCGAGGGATAGCTACTTGACCAGACTGCCCGGCCAGGGCCAGCGGTAGCAAGCACCCCAACAGTAGCATTCGCGTCATTGTCTTTTGTACCAAAGAAAAGGTATTCATTAAAATTAGGCTTAAAAAGTTAGTAGTTCGGGTTCTGCTCCAGCCGTGGGTTGAGGTCAATTTCCGTTTGCGGAATGGGGAAAACTTCGTGCTTCCCTACCTCAAAGCCCACTAGTGAATCCGCGGCGACGCCCCAGCGCACGAGGTCGAAAAAACGATGCAGCTCAAAACCGAGTTCCACTTGTCTTTCGTGTCGCAGGAGTTCTCGCAATGCGTCTTGGTCGGTGGTGGCAATAGCGGGCAGCGTGGTGGCGGGCTCGCTGGATTGGGCCCGCGCCCGCGCCCGCACTTCCTCCAGTGGTGCCAGTGCTGCCGAGGTTTGGTTTAATTCTATCAGCGCCTCCGCCTCCCACAACAAGACCTCCGCGTAGCGGATAGCCGTATAGTTGATATCGCCATCCGCTTTTTGGGTCACGACGGAGTCAGACTGAATGTATTTTCGTACACTGTACTTCGTAGAGGAAAAAGAATTGGTGTAAGTGCGGCCGAAGTATTCATCGTTACGCATCGCCACCGTGATTGGCAAGCGGGGGTCTCCTTCTTCAAACGCAGCGACGAACGATGGTGTCACTTCGGCAAAGCCATACCCCTCAATTTTGCGGGAGGCCCACCATTGATTAAGGAAATTGCCCAGGCCCAGCTCCAGGTTGGCATGTTGAATCTCCCAAACGGACTCGCTATTGTTCTGCGTGGACTTGCCGTAATTGTCGGCATAATCTTCCACCAGCGCATAAACGCCCAGTTCTTTGATCCGGCTCACGTAACTTATTACTTCCGTCCAGTTTTGAGCGTACAAATTGGTCTTGCTGGCCAGGGCTAGTGCTGCCCCCCGCGTGGCCCGACCTTCGCTACCGGCAGCAGCCACAACGGGCATTAAAGGCGCGGCGCGCTCACAATCAGCAATGATTTGCGCAAAAATATCCTCCCGTGGGCTAGCGGGTTGGCGCAGCTCATCGGGCGGTATTATTTCCGTCAGCAGCGGGACTTCACCAAATACCTGGGTCAGGATAAAATGGTAGTAGGCCCGCAAAAAAAGTGCTTCTCCTGTGTATTGCTCGCGGAGCGTTTCCTCCATTTCTACATTATCAATATTATCGAGCACGAGGTTACACTGGGTAATCCCCTCGTACTGCACTTTCCAAAAGGTGTTAAACTCTTCGGTACGGGGGGTATACGAAAAGGCTTCCAGTTCCACCAGTCCAGGGCGGGAGCCGTCGCCGCCAGTGATCGCTTCATCCGACGTTATTTCGGCGAAAGCCCAATAAAAATTACCGTTTTCATTGTTGAACAACAAAGGTCCGTAAGCGGCATTGAGGGCCTGGAGCGCGTCTTCCTCCGTTTGGAAGAAGCTACCCGCATCGTAAATTGCAATAGGATCTTTGTCTAAGATTCCTGTACAGGAAGCGAGCATCAGCAGTGGTAAAAGATAGCCTAGTATTTTCATCGTTTTCGGTTCTTTTTAAAACTTGAGTTGAACACCTGCAATGATGGTGCGTGGTGCGGGCACCGTTCCCCAATCGATTCCCACCGCCAGATCAGAGGAAATCCCCAAGCCTTGGGTATCGTTGGTATTGGCTTGTATTTCGGGGTCTAATCCTGGGTAATTGGTGAGGGTCAGGGCATTCTGAACAGTGCAGTAAATACGCAGGGTACCGATCTGCTCATTGCTGATCAGGTTGGCAAAATCATAGCCCAGGGAAATGTTCCGGATGCGTAGATAAGAGCCATCTTCGAGGAAGCGGGTAGACGGGCGGCGGTTGCCGTTGCGGTCGTCCACACTTACCCGGGGGATATCGGTATTCGTGTTAGTGGGGGTCCAGCGATCAAGAATATCACGGTAGGAGTTGAAGCCGCGCAACTGGGCTTCGTAAGCAAAATTGCCGTAAAGGAAATAGACATCATTGCCTTCAATTCCTTGCACCAGCATAGAGAAATCCAGCCCACCCCAATTGAGCCCCAGTTGCAGGCCGTAGCTAAAGTCAGGAAATGGGTTGCCTACGTGTTTGCGGTCTTTGTCGTCAATGATATTATCGCCGTTAAGGTCCGCAAACTTGACGTCTCCGGGCCGGGTAAACTGGCTTTGAAACGGACTGGCCGCTATTTCTTCCTCCGACTGAAACAAGCCCAACATTTCCCACAGGTAGAAGGAACCTACCGGCCTACCAGCCTCGGTACGCGTCAACGGCCCGTCGGATAAACCAAAGCCTCCCAAAATAGGCTCACTGCCGGCAATCGAAGTGACTTGATTGCGCAGGGTCGTAAAATTGGCTCCGACACTATAGCTTACTTTACCGATCCTGTTCTTATAAATCAGACCCACCTCAAGTCCTTCGTTTTGGACACTCGCCGCGTTGACAAAAGGAGGACGAGTGGCGCCCCCCGTTTGGGGAACCGGAACCCGCACGAGGATATCCTCGGTCGTTTTACGAAATACATCAGCGGTAATGGACAAACGATCATCGCCAAAAGCGACGTCCATCCCGAAATTGGTCTGGGTGCTTGTCTCCCAACGAATATTGCTGTTGCCAATCTCTACGATATTGGCACCGGTGGCTACGTTGTTATTGTTGCCAAAAACGTACACCCGATCTCCTACGCTCACCAAGGAGCTGAAGGGGTACACCCCAATTTCCTGATTTCCCAACTGCCCCCAACTGGCCCGTAGTTTCCAGCTGGAGATAACGTCCTGGTTGGCAAACCATAGTTCGTTCGATATATTCCAGGCGGCCGAGACCGAAGGGAAAGTACCCCAGCGGTTGTTGTCCCCAAAACGAGAGGAGCCATCCCGACGAATTGCGGTACTGATCACGTAGCGCCGCTTGTAGGAATAGGTGAATTGGCCAAAATAAGACAGCAGGGCCCACTCCGTAGCAATTCCAGATGCGCCAACATTGCTAATCTCTTCCGGCACACTCGCATCAATATAACGGAAGAGCGGATCACTACGTCTAAAGTTATTGGCGGATGCCCCCAAGTAATCCGTATGATTCTGAATCGCCTCCATCCCGATCAGGGTGGAGATCCGATGCCCCCCAAAATCGCGCTGAAAATTAAGCGAGTTGTTCCACACCAGGGTTTGCGCAAATACCCGGCCTTCGTTCAGAGAGGTGGGGTCGTAGATGGCTGGAGACAAACGCTCCTTGAACAACTTGCTGCGTTCGAAGAGCAGGTCGCCCCCCAGGGTGGTTCTCAATTGCAAGCCGTCGAGCAAGTTGTATTCCGCGAATACCGAACCGAACATCCGGTAGCGGTTGATGGTCCAATCAGTATTCTGGTTGAAGGCCAGCGGGTTGGCATTTCCGTCCCCGAAAAGTGTCGGGTCCGACAGTTCAACAGAAGTGTTGACCAGGGTGCCATCGGCATGATAAACCGGAAATAGCGGAGAAGCAATCAGGGTGTAACGAATGCCGCTCGGTTCGTTGCCGGGGCCGAATCCATCCCCGGAAGAATTGATCACCTGACGCTCGGTCACCGAAAAGGACAGGTTGCTACCAAGGCGAAAACGCTCATTACCAATATCCCCGTTGATCCGGAGTTGATATTTATCAAATCCCTGCCCCTGGTAGATACCGTCTTGGGTGAGGTATTCTCCGGAAATAAAAAAGCGACTTTGTTCTCCGCCGCCCATCGCCGAGAGCGAATACCGATGCATCGGTGCCGGTGAAAAAGCAAGACCCAGCCAATCGGTATCGGGTAAAGTATCCAGGATTGATGGGTCATAAGTAGGTAGAATATTGGCAGGATTACGCAGCTCATTGGCATTGGTGATGCCTTCGTTGCGAATCGTCAAAAATTCTTCCGCGTTCAGGAGTTGCGGTAAGCGGATGGGTTGCTGAATACCGGTGTAGGCTTCAAAATTGAAGACGGTCTCTCCCGGCTGTCCTCTTTTAGTGGTGATGAGCACCACGCCATTGGCGGCACGCGAACCATAAATAGCGGCTGCCGCTCCATCTTTGAGTATTTCAATAGAAGCGATATCACTGGGAGAAAACATATTGATGTTACTGGTCGTAGGCACCCCATCTACTACGTAAAGCGGGTTGTTGTTTCCCAACGACCCTGCTCCCCGAATCCGTACCGCAATGTCATCGCCCGGTGCCCCCGTTACTTGGGTCACCACAACGCCCGGTGCCTGCCCCTGCAGGGCTTGATCAATGCCAACAACGACCAGCTTCTCGATATCTTTGGACTTTATGGAACTGATGGCCGAAGAAACGTTGCTGCGTATTTCTTTCCGGTAGCCCGTTACTACGACTTGGTCCAGCAGATTGGTGTTCTCGCTAAGAACTATCTCTATTTCAGATCGGCCCGCAATCGGCACTTCCTGATTATCGTAGCCCAGGTAACTGACCACCAAGGTGACATCGGCAGCAGGCACCGTTAAGGAAAACCGACCATCCAGATCAGTTGTCACCCCATTCATAGTCCCTTTTTCGATGACGTTGGCACCAATTAGTGGCTCTTGCGCCTCGGCTTTCACTACCCTACCGCTCACCACAAACGACTGCGCAGGAAGGGAGGTCATCCCCAATAAAAACCACAGCATCCATCCCCAACGGAGAAATGGTAAGCGAGTACCCGTGCGGAGTCCAATTGATTCTAAATTTAGGCTCATAGAATAATTGTTTATGATTAACATCCTTAAAGGTCAGCAATTAGGAACGGTCACAATGATACTATCACGCAAAAAAACAGTACTTTTAAGAATTGCTCTTAGCGATACTTTATTCTGTATACAATTAATTCTTAAAACCATCGCAGGAAAAGGCTTGTCAACGAGCACTAAAATTTTAAAATATGGATATCTACCGGGAAATAACCCCACTAAAAAGCCAGGATGTTTTAGTGGTCTTGGATTCTATGAACAATGGCTTTGATTATCCCATTCACAATCACCCGGAGTATGAGTTGAACTTGGTGATGGGCATATCTGGCAGTCGCACCGTGGGAGATTCCACCGAACGATATCAAGACTTTGATCTGGTTCTTTTAGGTCCTTATCTGTACCATAAATGGGACGGTGATCAACTGCTCCAGAAAGAGGGGCCTCCTTATCGCGTCATTACCATCCAGTTTGCAATGGATTTGTTTGGCAATAACCTCTTCCAAAAAGATCGTTTCTTGCCGATTCGCAATCTCTTGAGGGATGCTCGCCGGGGCATTAAATTTCACGGGCAATGCCTGAAGGAGGCAATGCGGTTGATGATTGATCTAACGGAAGATAAGTGCTTCAGCAATATTATTAGTTTTCTACAAATTTTGGACCTGCTCTCCCATGCCAAGGAGGCCACCTTTCTGGCGAGCGAAGGCTTCTCTCCCCAGGCATTACGCAATAGTACCAATCGGATCCAGTTGGCCTACAGTTACATTTTGAAACATTTTAAGGATCCGTCGCTACGGCTCGACAAAGTGTCCAGTACATTGAACATGAGCCCCTCGGCTTTTAGTCACTTTTTTCGCAAATTTGCTTTCCGGAGTTTTTCTCAATTTCTGATTGACCTGCGTATTGGTCATGCTTGCAAACTGCTCCTCGATACCGACGACACCGTAAGCCAGATCAGTGCAAAATCCGGTTTCAATAATTTAGCGAATTTCAATCGACTGTTCAAGAAGCACCGTGATTGCACGCCGATCGTCTACCGCAAACGCTACCTCGAAAAAAGCGACTTCGACTGGACCAAACAGTCGACTCCCTGGCAGTTTATGCCGAAGGACAGCCGGAACCTGGCCCACGTGAACCCTACGGAGTATTCGACGCGGTTGAAGCATTATTGAGGTACAGCTAAGAACTACACGACAACATGGAATAATCTACTTTGTGCCTTGCCCATTCAGGTCGCTTGGCAAACCATTGTTCCTGTTCCAGCTGTTCGTCGTAAGGATTTACGGAACGAAGTACAATCAAAAAAGTGCACCGGGACAGCCCGATTACTATAGTCCCAACACGCTCTTGATCCTACCGTTAGGACATCTTTTATACTCACGCCTACCTGATTTACCTGAGATGTATGAAGTAGGTGTGAAATGTAAGCCAAAAAAGGGGAAAACAAAACGAAAATATGTAAGATGAAACAATAAGCGGGAGGAACTTGGGGGTAATAAAAAAGCCAGACCCGCGAGTGGTCTGGCTTTTTCGTCAATCAAATTGTTTTTTCTTAGTAGACCCACTAGGACTCGAACCTAGAACGACAGAACCAAAATCTGCTGTGTTGCCAATTACACCATGGGTCTTTGATACCAGCTTGAGAAGCGTTTTTCTCAATTGCGATTGCAAAGATAAGCGACACTAAATTGATGTGCAAGAAAAAAAGTGAAATTTTTTATCAGCTCAGTCCCGACCGCATCTTTACAATGATTCTTTCAACCCTTTGCGAGCCCGGGCACTTCCCGGAAAGGGCGAAAAATGTGACAGGGTGAAACCTGGTGGGCAGGAGAGTGTATAAAGTTAGGTATGGCAACCTTGCGCGACAATGAAGTCTGTCTTATTTCAAGGTGTGCACGTTAGTTATTGTAAGACTGACAATTCAACGTCAATGGTCCTTTTTTGAATGGATAAACTTGCAAAAATTGGAGGTAAACCTTAGCTTAATAATATGTTCTTCGTGAATTGGTTAGCCGTGACACAGTTGCGGTTCCCAATCCATAAAGAGTCTTAACCTAAACAAAAATAAAATGCACACAAACGTCCGTACCCTCTGCTGGGCACTGCTCAGCTTACTTTTCAGCTATGGCAGTGTATCTGCTCAAGTTCACAATAATCCTATTGCCGATGAAGTGGCCCGGCGGCAAGCTGCCCTTCGCGCACAGCCGGAGAGAGTACTTTTGCTACCGCAATCGCCGGCCGGTCCCTGGGCTGTGCAGGTCGGTGAAAAGGTAGATCATGCCGCGTATTTTTCTCTGCACGATAAAAACCTGCATCAGGTAGAAAGAGGCCAGCCACAAGAACTCAAGCTCCGCCTCGAAGACCACAACGGGCAACCTTTATTGCTCGAATTGTATCAGGCTGAGTTCCTTTCTCCTGATTTCAGGCTGACTAAGGCTTCTCAGCCGGACCGGGCCATCCCTTTTGACCCGGGGCTGCACTACCGGGGCATCGTTAACGGGGAGCCGCATTCCCTGGCTATGCTCTTAATCCGGAAAGATGAGGTCTCCGGGCTGATTGAATTTCGGGGGCGGCAGTATAACCTTGGGAAAATAGAAGGCACCTCTGGCGTGCATATTCTCTACCCGGCAGATGCACTTTCCAATCCACCTGTCAAAGGCTGTTACGCCGAAGAATTACCCAACTACCGTCCTGGCGATAGCAATTCTGGCACTACCCGGGCTCCTGACCCTAACAACTGCGTAAAAATGTACGTCGAAGTGGATAAGGATATTCATGATGATAAAGGGGGCGTAGCCCAGGCTGCCAGTTATGTCTCTGGTGTTTTCAGCCAGGTGAGTACCCTCTATGCTGATGAAAGTATCAACCTGGTGGTAAGCGAAGTTTTCGTCTGGGATATAGAGGACCCTTACACTGGTCCGAGTACTTCAGACTACCTGACACAGTTTCGCACAACGCTCAACGGCGACTACAACGGTGCTGACTTGGCTCATTTGGTGGGCTATGACGGTGGTGGTGGCATTGCTTACCTTGATGTCATTTGCAGTAGTACGTTTGGTGTGGGTTATAGTGATATCAACTCCACTTACAATGACGTACCAACCTACAGCTGGACGGTCAATGTAGTGACCCATGAAATTGGCCACAACCTGGGCTCTCCCCATACCCATGACTGTTCATGGAATGGCGACAATACCCCTATTGACAACTGTGGCCCGGCTGCAGGGTATACACCGGATGGTTGCTTCGATAATGGGCAAACCCCCAATGCCGGTACGATTATGAGTTATTGCCACCTGGTGGGCGGGGTAGGGGTCTCCTTTACAGAAAACTTCGGCCAGCAGCCGGGCGATCTGATCCGTAATGAGGTATACAATGCATCCTGCCTGAGCCCCTGTGCTGCTGTGAATACAACAGATGCAGGTATCACCGCGATAGTTGAGCCGGGCCCTACTGTTTGCGGCAGCTCGGTGGCACCGGTAGTTACCCTCAATAACTATGGTTCTGAAACCCTGACCTCCGTAACTATTGAGTATACCCTCGACAACAACGCAACACAGTCTTATAACTGGTCGGGCAACCTGCTGAGCCAGTCCTTCACAGCAGTTACGCTGCCAGTCCTTTCATTTGGTAGCGGTAATCATACCCTGGCTGTAGCGACGAGTAGCCCCAACGGGCAGAGCGATGACGACCCTTCCAATGATCAAACAAACCGTAGTTTTGAGACGGGAGATAATGAACTCACGCTGACGCTAACGCTGGATGATTACCCAGAGGAGACTTCCTGGTCGGTTACTGACGCGGGGAATCAGATCCTGGCTTCTGGGGGTGGCTACGGTAATCTATCTCCTGGTACTACCGTGGTGAAATCAATTTGTCTGCCTGATGGCTGTTATGACTTCATTATTGAAGACACCTATGGTGATGGCATCTGCTGTTCACACGGTAATGGCAGCTATACGCTGATCGATGATGCTACCGGTGCTGTCCTGGCGAGCGGTGGGGAATTCACTTTCGAAGAAGCTACCAATTTCTGTCTTCCATTTTCAGAGCCTTGTACAATACCGGATAATCTGAATGCTGTACAGATTACCAGTAGTTCTGCAATGCTGACTTGGGCTGCTGTTCCGGCAGCACAGCAGTATGAGCTGCAGTACCTCCCTGAGGGCGCACCGATGAATCAGGTTGTTACGTTGAACCTTCAGAGCAACAGTAATTTGCTGGTGGGGCTGTCAGCCAATACGACCTATTTGTGGCGGGTCCGGACGCTCTGCAATTCAGATAACTCCTCCTATACCTCTATTCAGTCCTTTACCACCGCAGATGATGCCTGCCCGGATGCAGACAATGATGGGGTCTGTGATGGTGATGATCAGTGCCCGAACTTTGATGACAGCCTCATTGGAACCTCTTGTGATGACGGTGATGACTGTACGGACAACGATGTCTATACTTCTGATTGCGATTGCGCCGGCACCTTCCAGGATGCCGATAACGATGGTATCTGTGATGCTGAAGACGTATGCCCCGGTCTGGATGACGCACTCATCGGTTCAACCTGTGACGATGGCGATGATTGCACCGAAAATGATATCTACGGATCAGACTGCGGTTGCGCCGGCACCTTGATCGATGCCAATAATAATGATATTTGTGATCTGAATGAAGGTAACGGGTGCACCGCCCCTACGAACCTGCAAGCAGGCAGCCTGACTGGCAGTTCCGCTCTCCTGAGCTGGAGCTTTGTGCCAGGGGCCAATGACTATCAACTGCAGTATTTGGAACAGGGCATGCCCATGAATACGATAACCACTCTTTTTGTAAATGATAACAGCGAGCTGATTACAGGGCTTGATCCCAACACAACCTATTTATGGCGGGTAAGGGCTCAGTGTGACAGCGAAGACTCACCGTATTCCCTCATTGGAAACTTTATGACAACGAATGGTACCTGCCCGGATGCAGACAATGATGGGGTCTGTGATGGTGATGATCAGTGCCCGAACTTTGATGACAGCCTCATTGGAACCCCTTGTGATGATGGTGATGACTGTACGGACAACGATGTCTATACTTCTGATTGCGATTGCGCCGGCACCCTCCAGGATGCCGATAACGATGGTATCTGTGATGCTGAAGACGTATGCCCCGATCTGGACGACGCACTCATCGGTTCAACCTGTGATGATGGCGATGATTGCACCGAAAATGATATCTACGGGTCAGACTGCGGTTGCGCCGGCACCTTGATCGATGCCAATAATAATGATATTTGTGATCTGAATGAAGGCTGTTCGGATCCTACGAGCCTGAACGCCTTTGCTCTGTCGGGTACAAGTGCGACTTTCGAATGGGACCAGGTGCCTAGTGCCAATGCCTACCGCTTACAATACCGGCCCATTGGTTACAACCCGACTTCAATAGATATCTCATCCACCAGCTATACTGATAGCAACTTACCAGCTGGTAGTACCGTTCAGTGGCGGGTAAGAGCACTTTGTGATAATGAAAATTCCAGCTTCACAAATGGTAACTCCTTTACATTAGGAAGTTCTCTGCCTATGGGCACACCGGCTGGGACGGCCTGGGTCGTTGATTCAGAATTCACGCTCTTCCCAAACCCTGCCCGTGGGCAAGTCACACTTGCGGTAAATCATACCGCTGTTGTTTCTACCATCGTTGTGCGCAACATGATTGGGCAAACGGTAGGTAAGTATATTATGCGCGATGCGGGACAGCTTACGCTTTCTACTGATGATTGGGGTAATAACCAGGTACTTTTGGTTACCGTTTATCAGGAAGGCCGGGCACCGTTAAGCCAACGACTGGTGATCAGTCGCTAAGCTGGACGTTCGGCATGCTGATATTCACAGCGTGTCGCCACAGGCAGAGAAGTCTAACCGGGTGGCTGGAATAGCCTCCGGTGAAATATAACTCTGAAAGCGCAATGGTTTGAAAATGCACCTACTCAAAAGGAGTGGGTGCATTTTTTTGGTATAAGGGGCGCAGTGCATCAATCAAGGTGTAGGCCGACTGCCCTGCTGCTTTTCGTCGTGCAAAATTTCGTAAAGTGCTTCGTGGTACTCAGGGAAGTCTGGCAGGTTATTGTGCCCGCCGCCCTCCAATGCAATTAACTCGCTATTATTGGGCGCCGCCTCGTGCAACATTTTGCCCTGCCGGAAAGGAATAAGCCGGTCACTTGTGCCGTGTATAATGAAGATCGGGCAGGTCACTTTCCTGATGAAAAAGTCAGTCCGTATCTGATAACGCAGCAGCCATTTTAGGGGCAACCAAAAAGCATATTGCCTCACCTGATACAAAAAGGAGTAGTAAGGAGCGTCCAGGATGAGCAGGTGGGGTTTATTCCAGGAAGCTACCCGGGCTGCTATGCCACTGCCCAAAGAACGCCCGTAAACCACAATTTGATGTTCCGGATAGCGGTTGCTCAGCCATTTATAAACCGTTTGGGCGTCATTGTACAGCGTTGCTTCCGTCCGCTTGCCTGAGCTCTTGCCAAATCCTCTGTAATCAATCATGAAAAAATCATAACCCTTACCCAGAAAATCCTTAGCAAATTTGCCCCAGCCCTTCAGGCTCCGTGAGTTGCCCTTAAGGTAAAAAACGACACCCTTGGCATTAGGCACCTGAAAGTGCAGCCCATTGATATAGCCGCCGTCCTCCATCTCAAAGTGGACCTCGTCGAATGGAAAGGAATACTCGTACTGAAAGTTGCGGGGGAGGATCTCCGGGCGGAAAAAGAAAAAGTCTTGCAGAACGTAAAACACGATGCAGATCAATAGGTAAAGCGCCAGTCCGTAGAGCAGGTAAGAGAGCATATTGGTTAATCTGGTTTACGTTGGCTAAATAGCTTGGGTTCTGCAAAGGCGTTATCCCAGCTGTTGTGTTTTGCCTTCGGGTACTCGGTGTATTTCACTTTGCCCCCTGCTTTTTGTATGGTGCGGGATTCTTCCACCGGGACCACCTGATCCTGCGCACCGTTTTTCCCGTACCCTTCCGGGAAGAGAATGCGGTAGGGGAGGGTATCGCCGGAAGCGCCTTTAAAATAACGGGCCTCGTAGCGCGCATCACTTTGAGCGAGTATCGGTAAGGATCCAGTTAGTGAGAAAAGGACTAAGCCGTGATGTATTTTCATAAGAAGCTGTTGGTCAAAAATAGAGGTTCCTTCTCGAAAGGTAAGAAAATTTGTATTTTCCCATCATGGACCGCAAACCGCTAAAACGCCACCCTGCATTAATCCCGCTGTCGCGGCACCACCACAAAGACTTGCTCCTTGCACAGTTGCTGAAGCGTGACGTCCCCAATTATAAGGGCATGCCGACCGATACGCCGGGTAAAGTAGCTTTCGCCAAACAGGAATACGAACAACGGTTGCGCCAACATTTCAGTTGGGAGGCTGAGGTTTTAATGCCCGCCACCAGGGCGTACCATGAAAAACTCCGGGTTATGGCCGAACAGGTCCGGTCCGAACATCAGCAAATCGCGGACTTGACAAAGGCCTTATCGCCGACGTCCTCTTCTGAACAACTCGACCAATTGGGCCGGTTACTGGAACAGCATATCCGGTTTGAAGAAAGGATTTGGTTTAGCGCCATTCAGGAAGAAGTCCCCGAGTCTGTCCTGTTGCAACTTCCGCCATTGGAAGGCTAAGAGAGGCCGGATGCTTAGAGTATGTTTGCAGCAATCTCTACGTTGCAAATCAGCGATTTATGAACCCCCGCAATGCTACAGGGCAGGCTATGGCGTCCGGTTTTGGCAGTCATTTAGCCCGCTAAACTCCCTTCAAAACCGCTAGCCAGAACCATAAATCACCTCCAAACATACTCTTAAATACCTTTCGTCTCATCGCCTACCTGAAAGAACAGCATGCCCGGCTCCTGTCCGGGCAGCGTCAGGCTAGCCAGATTTTTCTGGTCGCCGTAGGTGTCAAACAGAATGCGATAGGTCAGTTCCAGTTCATTGATTTCCTGAAGGTTATCCACTTCCAGGTAGCACCAAACCGCCGAAAGGTCATCGGAAATTTCTTTACCCCAGTATTTGAATGTACGCAGCTCTCCATTGATGGTAAGTTTGAAGTGATCGCGGAGATAGGCTTCGACCTGAGCTTCCGCCTCAGCAGTTTCTCTGGGGGTGCAGAGGAATAGCTGCTCCTGCCCGCGCTTGCTAAGCGCCAGCTCCAGGTCATCCAGGAAGATGTGCATGCTCATCTGCAAAGACTGCTCCTCCGGGTCGTACTCCATCAGGCATTTGCTGACGTGGAAATCATGGGCTTCGTTGACCTGTGCGCCAGGTAGCCACAGCAGGAGGAGGGAAAGGATAGCCGTATTCATCGGTTCGTATGTTTTTTATCGACTGTTGCCAAGATACTTCAGATACATTTTTGGTGAAGAAAAGTTGACGAAGAGCGCCTCTTGGACTCGCCACATCATCTTTTCCCTCCCAACATGCTCGCAACCGCAAAAACCGCGAAAGATATTGTCCTGACTACTATCCATGTGCTAGCGCATCCAATGCGATAAATCCCGGTCCAGCAATTGCCCCAATTTTTCTATTTCCTCACCGTATACTTCCTCAATAAAGCGCTTTCGGACTTCAGGAGAAGGAGGGGTCCGGTCCAGGTTTTTTTTCCGCAGGTCCGTTAGTCTTTTCTGTGCAGCAGGGGAGCCTTTTAGTTTGTTCACTAGCCCGGGAGCTAAGGCTTTTGCCGTCTTGATAATAATTGAATTAGAACCGATCAGGGTATCAATAATTGGATTTCTTGGTTTACCGGACACGTTGTACTCTGTTTCCAGGCTGGGGCGGAAGGAGGGGTCAACGCCAATGAAAGTAAACAAATCCTTCATCAATTGCTCCGGGTCCTTCCGGAGGTCTTCGTAAAGGAATACCTTGAGCTGACTGCGGTCGAATAACTCGAAGTACCGCTTTAGGTGGGAATGGTAAAAGCCTTCCTGCACCAGGTCGTTTCGCTGCCACCAGATCGTCTCTTTATCTAATGCATCCTCAAATTGCTCCGTTGGCTGGTCGCCGTCTCTGCATAAATGAAGAAACCGTGAATAAAGGCGATCGGTAGGTTGCCTTAAGATGGCAATGAGTTTGACCTCCGGAACATATTTCTTGATTTTGGAAGGGGCTCTTTTTCCATACAAATACATGGGAGACGTTTCTCCAAGTGCTTTGACGGTGTCATTGGCTTCTTGGTATAGCGCCTGGTAGTCTTTCAGGTTATTGATGGATTGAGGGTAATGATTTAACAGTAGCGGATCTTCCTCTTTGGTGTAATGGATTTTTTCTCCTTCCAGCTCGAAAAAGTTGGTCTCTTTGATCCGGGTCATAAAGACTTCAGGGTGCTGGTCACAGTAGGCGTGCAGCGCTGTGGTTCCCGATTTACCGGCACCGATTATTATGAATGTAGGTAGGTTCTTTTCCATGGTGTCATATTGGTTTTAATGTTATTTTACGAACGTTTACTGCTAGGCTGTATATTCAGCCTGGAACGATTTGAGGAGGCTATAAGCCAGGACTGGCAAGGCCTGCCCATTTATGCAGGGGCTTTTTGCGCTTCCACTTCCCCGATAATACGTTCTATCTCCTCCCATCTGCCCGACCAGGAGTTGCGCTGAGCAATAGCTACCCGTTCCTGACGCCGCTGAATAGTATCTTCCTCAACCTCCTTTTTGAGGGCAGAAGAAAAGGCCTCAGGGCTGTCGCAAATGGAGGCTATATTTTCAAATTCGGAAAGGTCACTAAACCGAGTTAGGATCACCGGTATACCCGCTGCGAGGTATTCATTGATTTTAAGAGGGTAAATGCCTTGTGTAAAGTCATTTTTAACGAAGGGGATCAAACCGGCGTGAAAAGCAGCAAGGGCCTCTGGCAGGGAAGTGACGGGCATGGAACCCAGTAATTTTACATTAGGAAATTCGCTGAGTATTTGTTTCCCCTTATCGTAGTTGCAACGCCCAATAAAGTGAAATGCCCAATCCGGATACTCTGCAAATAATTTTTCGAGGAGCTCATAATCCATCCGGTCGTCTATCGTACCAATGTAACCGATGATTTTTTGCTCCTCGCTAATGTTGTCCTTAAACCCTTGATTGAAAAGGTCAAAGTTCACTCCATTCTGGACGAGGAAAGTATTTTTGTTGTATGCTTTTTTAGTGTTGTATAGCCCCCGGCTTGTGCATATGACCCCATCTACTTTGGGCATGTACGCTCGTTCCAGATCTGCTCCGTGCACGCCAAACCAATCCGCAGCGCCTATCTCATCGTAACAGTGGTAAAGGTGAGCCGTTTCGTTGAAACGGCCGATATTGTATAGACCCATCCCGGGGCTAAAGGCATCTATGAGGATCAAGTCCCGATTCATTTTGAGTTTGTTTAGTGCTCTTGCGATGGAGCGGGCTACAATATCCGAATTGAGCTTAAGCAGTCGCCGGTAGAGCCACCCGTCTTTTAAAAAATTGATGGTCAGTATAGTCGGAGGGGTCAAAACATAAACATCGTGGTGTTCAGACAGCTCCATCCTCCTCAGCCTGCTTTCAATGCCAAGCATACGTTTCCAGGGGGCATTTGACTTGCCCAAAAAAGCAAAAAGCAGGTCCTTTATAGTAAATTGATAATCCACATAAAGTACCTTATGCTTCTCTGCGGCCACCGTCATCAGCTCTACGATGGTCTTGGCATAATCACCTTCCCAGGTGGGGTTTGAAATGCAAAGCAGGTTGCGTTGGTCGAGCATTTTTATATCATTTTATAAGAATTCCGAAGGGGCGACGGATAGAAAAGGGATTAAATGTCCGGCTCCGTGGTGTCTTTCCGTGTTTGTAAATCCGGAAGGCCATTGAAAAGTAGTAGCCTATGAAATGCAGTCTACTTTTTAAAGCACGTAGTTTGGAGGTATGGATTTACGGGTAGGTGTAAGAGCGTTCAGCCCCGTACTGCCCGTTCCCAATTAACACTTTGTTGCCCTTTTAGATAGCGGCGCAGGCCCAGAAAAACTGATAGATTCATGATGAAAAAATAATAAGGGACAAACAGCACTTTGACTTTCAGCTTTCGGTTCTCCAGAAACCAGCCGAGCAGTGCCGCTGCGTAGAACAATACCTGCCCCCAGAATAGCAAACTATACAAGCCAAAGGAAAAAAGGCCTTCCTCCAGCGCCAGGGCGAGATTGATGGGGATGAGCAGCAGTAGCAGGAGTGGTGTCAGCGTCCAACGCAGCACCCGGTGTGAAATATACTGGAAGGACAAACGCCCGTATTTAAAGATATTCAGGAGTGGCCACAACCGTACTACCGACTGAATACCGCCTGCCGAAATCCGCACTTTACGCTTCAGTTCTTCCTTGACATTAGCAGAAGCCGTTTCAATAGCATAGGCATTAGGATTGTACTGTATGGTGTAGCCCTGCATAGCCACGCGAAGGGAAATAATAAAGTCATCCAGCAGGGTATCTTTTTCCACCTCCTGCCAGAGCTCGGTGCGAATGGCAAAAAGCTCACCGGCTGCACCAACAACGGAGTACAGCTCTGCGTCCCATTTTTTTAGGGTCGACTCATACTTCCAATACAGCCCTTCGCCTGCTCCCGCGGCGGCATCGGTCTCCTTGGAGCGTATACGTTTTTCTCCCGACACGCATCCTACTTTAGGGTTTCGGAAGAGGCGCACAATTTCCTGAATGGAGTCCTCGCCCAGATCTGTATTTGCATCGGAAAAAATAACAATGGGTGTTTTGACAAACTGCATACCCCGGTTCATCGCGGCAATCTTGCCATTACGGGCGGGGTCGTGGTGGACCTCCACACCTTCGTATTGCTGAAGTATACCTGGTGTATCGTCATCAGAGCCGTCTGTGATCCACATGTGGCGCACTTTGCCTTGTGGATAATTCAGGGATTTTGAGTTTTGTACTTTAGCTTCAACATAATCTTTTTCATTATACGCAGCTACAAATAGGGTGACTTCGGGCTCGTAATCGGTATTGCCTTCAAAAGCGGTATGCAGACCGAGCAGCCGACGCACCTTGATGAGCGCATATAATACGATACCATAGCCAATGTAGGTGTAAAAGACAACGAAGAGGAATAACCAGAAAAGAATTTCAAGGAGTGTCATGGCATATTTGTTGGATTCGAAAACTTGGGTTTTGACCGTCAGGGCTCTGGGCACCAATACCCAAAAGATAATGACAATCAAAATAACCTGTGCAATACCCTAAAAGTAAGAAATTCTTTAATTTATTTAACTACTTAAACGAGTACAAATTCATCATTGATAATAGTTTGATAATTTTGTATATTTAGGCAATCTTAATAAAGATTCCCTCACGATCAGTAGACAATTAAAATGCTGGCTATTTACGTAAAACGGCGTATGCTGCTCTGTGGCTGGCTACCATGCTTGTGTCATTAGAATAGCTAGTGCTTCTGAGCGCTCTGCCGAAACTTTTGTTTCCTGGTTAAACCTGAGATTGAGGCTTACAGGCAATACCACGAAGCAGAAGAATGGTACGACTGAGATTTAGCATAGACCCTAAACAAATAATGCACATTGAAACCCTGGATAAATTCATTCTTTTTTCTCTTGTTGTGGAGCGTATTAGCCTGTGATTCACAAGTAGCAGATGCTCCTCCAAAGCGTAAAATTGAACCAACAGTCTACGTTGATCGATCTGACGGGGGGTATACCCTTTACAGAAACGGGGAACCCTTCCAAATTAAAGGCGCTTCCGGACAGCCTAAATATCTTTCTCATTTATCCAAAGCGGGGGGGAACTGCCTCAGAGTATACGATACCCTTGGCCTGGCACAAGTTTTAGATTCCGCTCAGCGCTACGGCATTGCGATTATTGCCGACTTGCCTCTGCCCAAAAGTCAGTACCTGGGTTTCTACAGGGACCCTGAGCTGGTTGAGGCACAATTGAATGCCTACCGGGATTTTGTATACCGGCACAAAGACCACCCTGCCTTGCTGATGTGGATGCTGGGCAACGAAATTGACTTTCCCTACAGGCCTAAATACGCCCCGTTTTACAGAGCCTACAACGATCTGCTGGTCATGATTCATAGCGTGGACGAGCACCATCCTGTGGCTACTGCACTGACTAATTTTCAAAGGCGTACCCTCACAAATATTCAGTTGAAAATACCGGACCTGGACTTGCTTGGTATCAATACCTTTGGAGCGCTGACAAGCCTGGAAAAAAACATCGCTGACTTTGCCTGGATGTGGGATGGTCCATATTTTGTCAGCGAATGGAGTATCAATGGGTACTGGGAAGTTCCAAAAACGGCTTGGGGTGCCCCGGTGGAGAATGCCGGTTGGAAAAAGCGGCAGGAATTGCTGAGTCGTTTTCATGAGCAGATGCCAGGCGACGACTCACGCTTTCTGGGCAGTTGTATGTTTTACTGGGGACAGAAGCAAGAGCTCACCGCGACCTGGTTCAATGCGTTTACAGAGGATGGTTTTCCTAATGAGCTATACGCCGGTTACGCTCAGCTTAATACGGATACTATTGAGTATGCTTCTGCGCCTGACGTGCAGTATATGTTGGTGGAAGAGGCGGGAGGAGAGGGTAATATCATGCTGAAACCTGACCAAATGTACAGTGCTGAAATTGTCTTCAAATCCCTCCCGGATACCAACCTGCAGACCCATTGGTCACTACAAAGTGAAGACTGGTATAGCCTGGATCTTGATACCCTCGTTCCGGTGGTGCACTACGAGCATCTGCTTAACATGCCGGGCAAATTACGATTGGAGTTTTGTACTCCTGAACACGAAGGGCCCTATCGGCTTTTCGCCAATCTCCGGTACCCCGGTAGTATAACCACTTCTGTGAATACGCCCTTTTATGTCATTGAATAATATTCAGCTCATGGTCAAATCTCCCACAAAAACGCAACGCTATATCATGCGCGGGCTCATCTTCATCGGAGTGGGAAGTATGATATTCTTTTGGACGGAGCTGTTGCAGTCGGTACATATTGGCTATCCACCGTTATATTGGACGTTGGTTTTTTCCTTAATTCTGCTCAACTGGAAAATGCTGCACGAATGGGTCTATTATTTTAGTATCAGTGTGCCGGATACGCCGGAAGACCCTCCTTCATTTACCGTTGATGTACTTACCACTTTTGTTGCAGGGGAACCTTATGAAATGATTGAGGAGACCCTTATTGCTATCAAAAATATTCGCTATCCCCATGAGACCTACCTCTGCGATGAGGCAGACGATCCGCGCTTGAAGGCCTTCTGTGAAAAATGGGATATTCACCATGTTACACGGAAAAAAAAGGTGAATGCCAAAGCAGGTAATATTAATAATGCCCTGCGCCAGGCTACCGGTGAAATTTGCCTGATCCTGGACCCTGACCACGTGCCAAAACCTGATTTCCTGGACCATATCTTGCCGCATTTCGCCGACGAGCGTATTGGGTTTGTGCAAACGGTACAGGCCTACCAAAACATCCATGAATCACTAATCTCTAAGGGGGCAGCCCAGCAAACCTTCCAGTTTTATGGGCCAATTATGATGACCCTGAACAGCTATGGCTCTGTGCAGGCCATCGGAGCCAACTGTACTTTTCGGCGCAAAGCGTTAGATTCAATCGGGGGGCATGCTGCTGGATTGGCAGAAGATATGAACACTGCGATGCACCTGCATAGCAAAGGCTGGAAGTCGGTATATGTACCACGTATACTTGCCCGTGGATTGGTGCCTTCTACTTTATCGGCTTACTATAAGCAGCAACTGAAGTGGTCCCGAGGCGTATTTGAGCTGCTGTTCACCACTTATCCGCGTGTTTTTCGAAAGCTGACCTGGTCTCAGCGGGTCTACTATTTGGTTGTTCCCGGCGTGTATTTTCTAAGTGTAGCTTATTTCCTGAATTTACTCATCCCGGTCATTTGTCTGTTCTCAGGCTATATGCCTATGCGCATGGATCTTGTCGAATTCATTTTAATAGGCCTACCACTGTTTGTTTCGGCTTTGGTCACGCGCCAGTATGCTCAAAACTGGGTGATGGAGGAGTGGGAGCGTGGCTTTCATGTGGCTGGAGGCTTACTGCTTATTGGTACCTGGTGGATACACCTCATGGGGTTCATATTTGCAATAATGCGCCGGAAAGTCCCCTACGATCCTACCCCTAAAGACAACCAAGAAGCCAATAATTGGCCACTGAATATCCCTAACCTTATAGCAATTGGTGTTTCTATAGCTGCTATTGTCTATGGTGTGAATGCACACCCTAATATTTACTACGCGATGATGGGCAGCTTAGCCCTGCTAAATGTGGCTATCCTGAGCTTTACTGTAGTGGCAAGCCGCCAACGTAGCTGGCGACAGGTCATTGACAATTACCGATTGCTCAGGTTACTGGACCAAAGGTTAAGAAAGGTGCGCCGCGCTATTTGGATATTCAACCACGGTAGCTTTGCCCTGATCCGGAAAACAGCCTTCCCGTTGGTTGCTATTGTGTCCATTACTGCAATCTTGCTCCTACAGGCTTGGCCTACTTACCGCTTTAAACTGATCAAAGATACCGCTGTTCAGGAATGGATACTGCAGGAGCACGGTCAAAACCCCTTGCTTAAGACGGGGCTGCCACTAAAGTTGGACCACTCTGAAACAAATCAGCTGGATATTCTACGGCCGGCTCAAGTCCTTTACCCCGGGGATATAGCCGTTTTTTCAGCTGTTAAAGAAGAAAAGGACCGGTGGATACTTGCTGATACCACCAATTATGATCGTATGGAGTGGTTCCTGTTACGGTTAGGTAAAACGCCCTACCGATATCGGTTTGCTAAAATGGGGGAAGGCCCCTGGGCAGGTATTGAGGTGCCTGGCCAAACGGATAACTTCCGGGTGCTTTTAAAATCGACAAAGGACAAAACTACGACCATTGTAGTAAAGGAGGTGTTGACACCGTTCCCAAAGCAAGAACAGGTATTGGAATAAAAAAATTACGGTATGGGATTGAATATAAATTGGCGCAATACCCCTTCATAAACCCCAATAGTTGGCCGCCCTTTTATCCACCGGCCTTTTCTGCGTGAATGCTTTGATATAGCTTCAACACCTGCTCCGCCATGGCGCGCCAGGAAAATTCCGCAGCCCGCTTGGTGCCCCGCTCACTGAGGGAATGGTAAAGGTCCTCATCCTGTAGAATCTGCTCTATGGCCGCTGTGATTTCAGCCGGTTGGTGCGGATTAACCAATAAGGCATTGCCACCAGCTACTTCCGGCATAGAGGAGGTGTTGGAGGTAATCACCGGCACACCGCAAGCCATGCCCTCCAGAATCGGGATCCCAAAGCTTTCCCGAAGGGAAGGGTAGAGGAAGAGCTCCGCCTGGCTAATGATAGCCGGCAGCTCTGCATTAGGTACATACCCGGTTAGGTGAATGTATGTCCGCAGCTTAGGGTGCCCTATGTCAGTGAGGATTTGCTGTAGCTTGGCCTCTTCGTAATCCAGCATAACCAGGTGGTAGGGCTGGGCTTGTTTGGCGTTAAAGTCAGCAAAGGCCTTGAGCACACCAGGTGTATTCTTTTTAGGGGCGGTATTGCCCAGGAAAAAGAAGAAGCGTTCGGGAAGTTGGTATTTTTCACGGGCATTTAGCAGGGTATCCGGGTCGGTTATTTTCTTGAAGTGTGGGCTGACCCCGTTATACACCGTCGAGAGCTTACCGGGCTTAAGGCCAAAGAAGTCACTGATGCGGTCTTTTTCAAAATTAGAAACGGTGATGACCCGTTCGCACTGCCGTAGTACCGGGGGCACGATAAATCGCCGGTAGACATTGCCGAGGCGTTGGTACCAGGTGCTGCCTTTCTGGAAAAGACTAAGCTTCTCCATATAAATGATGTCGTGCAGGGTAATCATAAGGGGCACTTTTGATCGCAGAGGACCGGTGTTGCTGGTACAGTGCAGCAGGTCACAGCCTTCCGTCCGGGCCGCCCGGGGCAATGCCCATTGCTCCCAGACCGGGTATCCGCCGGGCACCGAAAGCTCAATAACCCTGAAATTGGGGGCATCAGGGATACAGGTGTTATCTTCATCCGGTTTCACAAAAATGATGTACTCATTCTCTTTATCGATTTCCTGGAGGTTTTTGATAAGCTCCAGGGCGACCATGTCCATGCCGTGCTTCTTCGGGCGGAACAGCCGCTGCCCTTCTATACCAATTTTCATGAGCTGGGTTTTTTGTCTTCAATGGTACCATGCTGGGTATGGATGAACTTCTTATTCGCCCCCTTCAGTTTGAAGAGTGACAGGAACATCAGTACAAAGGCACGGGGTAGAGTGAATAATGCCTTGAGGGTGTCAAGGTTATAGAATTTGCGTGGAACAGCGAGTACCATACCAACGTAGGTCAGCAGGAGAGGCCAGCGCCATTCCCGGAAAGACAGGCCCAGCCACGGCGCTTCCGGGGCCAGCCAGCCTGAGAGGAAATAGCCGGTGGCAAGGAAGGTTACAATGCCTAGTAGCAGCACCCGGGGTGGGGAAATCATTTGGTATACTTTGTCGGCAAAGTCGACGTTACCGCGCAATAACCCCGACAGGCCCAGCCATGCATAGCGCCGAAAGTAGATGAGCTGTGCAGAGAGCCACCGTCGCCGTTGATTCGCAAAGACTTCTGATTTTTGCACTTTCTCGTCCAGCACAATTGCATCGGGCAGGTACTCGATAGTCTGCCGGTCGCGAAGCAGCTTAAGCTCCAGCTCCTTATCAAAACCACCAACGGCTTTTACATTCGCCATGGTTTCTTTAAAGAAGGCATAGTCGAAAGCCATACCAGATCCAATGAGTGCTGAGGAAAGGCCGAGCACCCGGTGCCCCTTGCGGAAGATATTGTTATTGACTTCCTCGCTCACCGCGTCCAGGATAGCGAAGGGGGTATTCAGGTTCTTAGCAGCCCGGTGCCCCTGTATAATCCAGAACCCGCGGTCAAAGGCGTCATTGACTTTGGTCAGGAAACTGCCCTCCATAAGGTTGTCGGCATCAAGTACCAGGGCGATATCGTATTCGTCTCCAATATCAGCCATGGTCCGGTTCAGGGCTTTGGACTTGGTACTTTTCTCAAAGGAGACCTCTACCAGGCGGATGGGGAGTTCACGCAGGGCCGCGAGCGTCTCCGGCTGAAAAGAGTCAGCAATGACCACTACATCATAGTGCTCAGCAGAATAGTCCTGCTGAAGGGCATCTTTAGCCACATCGACAATCACGGCATCCTCCTTGTAGCCAGGTATTAGTACCGCGATTTTCCGTAAGGTAGATTGTGCCGCCCGTTTGGGCCGATAACGGAAGAGGCTGGCCAGTGCAAAAAGAAATACATAGAAGGCGGCGAAGCCGAAATAGATCAGAAGGATCCATTCTAATGCGGTGGTAAGGTAGAATAAGTATTCCATGTTCTTTGTGTTTAGGTTTGGGCCGCAGCGGGGTGGTTCAGGTTCCAGGTAATGCCACGCCAGTAAGCAGACAGGTGCTCCCACTGCCGCTGTAGCAGAAAGGTCAGGGTATTCTTAGGGATAGAGATCAGGCAGAGGTACAAAATGCTGAATAGCAAGTGCATACTGCTGAAATTGCGCCGGGCGTACAGCACCCGGTTACGGGTCAGGTAGTAGGTTTTGAGCGGGCTGTTCTTACCTGTGGAGACGGATTCCTTATGCAGAATGTGGGAGGCGGGCTGATAGTAAGCCTGGTATCCCGCACGTCGGATCATGGCTGCCCAATCGTGCTCCTCATAGTAAAGAAAATAGCCTTCCGGCATCTTGCCAATTTCCTGGACAATAGACCGGGGAACCATCATCGCCGCACCGTGTATGGACTCGGTCTGCCCGGGGGTATCATAAGCCGGGCTATCAGGCTGCCGGTAGCCAATGCTGCTATTACGGATGGTCCAGGGGTTCATGGGGGTATAACCCGCGTACTGAATCAGGCTGGGGTCCCAGTGAAATTTGATCTTCGGGCTGATAATGCCAATTTCCGGGTGCTGCTGCAAGGTCTTCACCAGAGGTTCCAAAATACCCGGAGGCACTTCAGTATCGTTATTGATGAAGAACAAGAACGCTCCCTTGGCCGCATCAATACCCAGGTTGTTGCCGCCGGCGAACCCAAGGTTTTTCTGACTTTTGATCAGGATTATCTCCGGGAAAGCCTCTTTTATCCGGTCCGGGTTGTCATTGGGTGAGGCATTGTCTACAACAATGATCTCCACAGCGGGGTAGGTGACGTCCCGCAGGGATTTCAGTAACTCGAGCGTTACCTCAGATTCATTGTAGTTGATAGTGATAATAGAAACAAGTGGTTGTGCATACATGTCTCATTGGATTTATGTTACTGCTGTATCTGTTTTTATTTTGGACTGGGCTTCTTCATCTAGTCGGGGGGATAGGAACATAAATGCCATGCTCGTGTAGATCATCACGCCAGTAGGGAATTGCCCCAGTATGCCATTGCCATAGGAAGCGACCATTATACCAAACATGCCGCAGGCCATGGCGATGGTCGTTTCACGTATCCAGTCGTCCCTGATTTTGAACATTGCCAGGTAGCAAGACTTACCAAGGATATAAAATAGGATGCCGAGATGTAAAAGCAGCCCCACGATGCCCAACTCTGCCCAAACCATAACGTACCAGCTATCAGTTGGTGTTTGAGCGAGGAAAGTATTGGGGCTAAACCGCTGGCCCCAGTTGCCTGAGGAGCCCACCCCCCCTCCTATGGGCCGGGAAGCCATATAGTTCTTGAGAACTCGCTGGTTCTCCAGGCGGACCTGCAGGGACGGGTCATTTGGATCGAAAGCCGTACGCATCCGCCGGATTTGATCAATATTGTTGCCAATCGTCGTGAACTTAAAGAAGCCGAAGAAAACAGCGCCGAAGATGGCACCCGCCACCATAACATAAATATTCTTTTTAAGGACAAAGTAGAGGGCCCCTCCCATAACAGGCACCGCAATGGAACCCCGGGTGCCCGAAATGAACATACCATAAATACCAGCCAGTGCAACGATAATGAAAAATACCCGTAGCCATAAGTTACGGTCTTTCGCCAGGGCTAATATGCCAAACACGACACCGGCATGTGCCTGAGCTGCTCCAAATTGACCGGCATCCGAATAGAAGGAGAAGACCCGAAGCTTTCCGAAAAGTATATGGGTCGTAGCAGCGCCTTGATTGAGCCAGGCCTGCTCCCAGGAATCTACGCCGAATATAAGTTGTTGTGCACCTTTAAGGGTGGCCAGAAAAGACATGACACCCCAGATGATCAAGAAGCCATTCAGGTACTTTTGCTTGTCAAAAATGATGAAAACAAGTGGAATGATCAGCAGCATGTAAAGCCCGAGCCCCCGCATGGCATAAAACCAGGCGCCCCGGCTTGCTGCTTCCGGATTGACGATTTGGAGAAGCAGGTAGCCGTACCAGATCACCGTGACCAGGGTCAGGTCATTTTTGGCTTTTTTCCAGGGGATTTTCTGCTTGAAGGAGTTGAAAAACAGCGCACCGTACATCAGGAAGAGTACGCCATCTACGGTAAGTCCCCATGGCCCAGGCAGATAACGGCTCAGGCCCAGAATAACAAAGGCCTGCAAAAATAAAGTATAAAAACCGATTTGCGGATATAGAATAACGGCTAGTACAAAAGAAATAGCAATGGGCATGGCAATACCCATAATGCCGACCATCAGCCCGGAGGTGGCAATGCCGTAGGCCATGACGAGCTGCACACCCAACAGTATCAGTATTGGTAATGGCTTGTGCAGCCATCCGGCACCTCCCGTTTTTCTATAGACCTCACTGCTCATAGGGCTATGAATTTTTTGAGGTTCTTAAAAAAAGTAAGCCCTTCTGTCCAGATATAGCGAGGGTGTATTTGGAGCACCCGCTTTAGTTCCCGCATACCAATACCGATACCAATAATGGTGAACACGATCGTGCCTACAGCGACGACCTCCAGGGATTGGAATACAAATACACCGATCAGGTCAATAACTACATTCGCTACGGTCATCACAACCACCTTATGTAAGTTGACCTTGGGGCGGTTGATGCTGTCCAGCGCCACACCTGAAAAGCGGTCAATGGGCAGTAGCAGAGTATAAAAGGTGAAGATTCTAAAGATAAGGGTGAGCTGCGGAAGGCTATCCGCGTAGTTGCTGCCCCCCAGAAAAAGAACCAGGGGCTCCGCCAACACAAAACACAGCGCCGCAACAGGAATAAACAATAGAGTAACTGCTCCGGTATAGCCGTAGAAGATCTTTCGTACCCCTTCTGCATCCCCCTCATTGTGACGTTGGGCCATACGGGGGTAGGCGGTCATCGTGAAACTGCGAAGTGGAATGCCCAACAAATCTGTTAACTTTAAAGGAATGGCATAAATGGCCACGGCTGTAGAGCCGAGGATAGGGCTTAGTCCGATGATAAAGGTATCCGCACTCTTGAGCAGGCTAGATCCAATCAGCGTCCCCATAGAGTATTTTCCAAAATCAATGAGTTCTTTTTGCAGCGCCTTTGTGGCTTTGCCCAGATAAGCCATTCCATCCCATTTGGCAAGGGCTGTCCAAATGCTGGAAAGCAGGTTACAGACCAGATGAGCGTACAGGATTTCTATAAGCCCCCAGTGGAGCCATAGTCCATTGACTATAAGAAAGACCACAAAGGTTCCGGTGGCTAACAGGCGTACGTACATCATACGCTTGAATTGTTGTTTGGCCTGAAAAAGCGACTGGGCATTATTCCAGCCCATATTAACAATAGCTAGAACAGGGTACCACTGCAGAAATAAAATATACCCGCGACTAATGGCTACATCAGATTGTTGTGCCCAGAAAGCGAGTGGCCAGCAGACGGCCACAACGGCAGCCAAGAGCCAAATGTTAATCCGAAAACTCGTGCCTATAATCGCCCGTTGCTGCCCTTCATCAGCACCTGAAAGCAGGCGGACAGCAGAGGTACGCGTCAGCCCAAACCTAAGCAAGTCCAGGAAAGAAGCCAGTGCTACGTACAGCACCCAGTCACCAAAAGCCGCTTTGTCCAGTTGACGCGCAAGCAGCATGAAGCTCGCTAGTCCTGCTGCCGCCACCGAGACGTTGCTGATCAGAGAAGCCATGTTCTTCTCATAAAGGACCTTTTTTATGACAGAAAGGACCTTCATAACTTTCGTTTTGAGAAAAACCGCAACCGGATTATATTTTTGATAAACCGCCGTAACCAGGATCGTTTTCTGGGCAGGTCTCCGAGTACAGACTCCATCTCAAGCAGCTCCACACCATTCAGGATAACGCTTGGCTCCGGCTCCGGGGCAATTTCCCGGAAGACTTCCATTGCATTCTTGTCCGCTTCGCTCCAGGACCGGTTCGCCCGGACTACCAGGTATATATGGTCCGCTTCATGGAAAAGCTTGACCGGGAATGCCTTAGAAATGATAGGTGGCGCTTCAACAAAAATAAAGTCATACTCCTTAAGCCGTTCAGGACTGAGCGAGGGGTGTATTTCAGATAGTTGCCCTTTGGCATACAGCTTGCTATCGTAAGGGAATTCAAATAAATCGTATTGTTCTGCTTCCAGTTTAACCTCCTTGTTTTCAGGCGTCAGGAAAAGGGTGTGGTACCCCATCTCGCCAAGCTTGCTGACCAACTGATGCCCAATGAAGGTCTTGCCATCGTCTTTTTGTGTAGAGATAAAAAAATTGACCGAAGGTGATTTTGGATCATTCTCTTTTTCGCGGTCTGCAAAGGCGACGTTTAACAATATAGCGTCTGTGGCGCGGCTTTTCAGGAAGTCAACATCAATTCGCCGACTTCTACGGACGAGCTTCGGATAAATGGCCGTGATAGGGAGTCCGATTTTTTCCTTTGCCCGCTGAGCAGTTTTGATATTGGTATCCAGGAACTCCAGCAGCAATATGGTGAAAGCAGTTAGGGCCAAACCCATCACACCGGCAGCTGCAATCAGAACCTTGCGTTTATTTGGTTTGGGGATCAGGGGATAATAAGCAGGTTCGGCAATAGTGTAGTTGGACTTCATCTCAATGCTCTGTTGTTTGAGCTTAGCCATTCCTAAACTATGCAGGACACTGAGGTACTCCCGCTCAGCGACGCCGATTTTTCGTTCCAGGCGTTTCATTTCCGCACCAAGCGGTGAAAAGGTAGCGTACAGCTGCTCAAATTCTTCCCGCTTTTCTTCAAACACTTTAATTTGAGCCTCCCTGCGCTCCACTTCCATTACGGTATTAAGCCAGTTATCCAGGATAGAGGTGGATGGCAGCCCGTTCTGGTCGATGTCTGCCCGATAGAGCGTATCAATAGTATTGCTCAGCATGCGCTCCAGAGAATCAGCCTGTTGTCTAAAGCGGTAGATTTTCCGGGCGTTTTGCTCCCGCTGAAGTGAGTCGGACGGCGGAGTAATCTCCAGCATTGCAATCTGGAAGTTGGCCTCTGCAATCTCGTCCCTGATATTCAGTACAGACTGGCTTGTGAGGCGTTGCTGTTGCCGTAGTCCCAGCCTGCTTTCCAGGTTCCTGAGAATCGCTTTGGCCCCTTGGTAATTCGTCAGTACGTTCTGATATTCCAGCTCCGTATGTTCCCGCTGTGATGCGATATGTTTGGTCTGCTCGTAGTAGTTAATGATATTATGGGTCTGATTGAACTCCATCATATTGCCCTCAGCGATACGAAGTGTGGTAGCTGCTTCTTCCAGTTGTGCCTGAAAATACTTAACCACTTCGTCAGAGTTATTAACCTTGATTTCGGTATTAAACATCGTAAAGGCTTCTACCAGGAAACGAAGGGTGTGCTGACAGACCCCAGGATCATCCAGTTCGTAACCCAACTCGATAAAGTCACTGCTGGACAAGCGCTTAACCCATATTCTGGAGCTGATCTTATTGATGCTGTAAACGGGGTGTGTATAGTTGAGAAGCTCATAAAGGAAGTTGTCTGTCCCTTGTTGCTCAATTTCCCGGAAACGCTGAAGGTTGCCTTCGTAGTCACCAGCTATTGCAAGGGCTTTGACCTCCGGTGGCACGATACGCATAAGAGCATCATACTTTTCCTTGCTGATGATCATGGGGTCCGACCCGGTGATGGTCATGTGTTGTGTGAAGAGCCGCAAACCAACCTCTGAGAGTGTGCGCCGGGATTCGACAATATTGATCAGGTTATCAAATGCAGTATTGGCAGCATGGTAGCCAAGGCCATTATTGTCAAGTTCAATAGATGAGCCGGATGCAATACCGGTGTAGATTTTGACGGTAGAGAAGTATTGTTTAGGTTGATCCTCGGTCATATAGATTACAACACTGGCTAATAGCACGGGGACAGCAATCAGCAAGTACCAATGTCTGAGGAAAAGCCGCATGAAATACAATAAGTTAAATTTCAAGGCTTTATAGGTTTAATTTCATGCCCATGGTTTCTTCCAGTAACAAATAGGCGGTAACAAATGTAATCTTTCGTGTTTCTAATGCCTCTGTGGCATTGATGAGCATATCGTATATACGGGAGTATTCGGAGACATTGATAAGGCCATCTACGAATTCCCGTTCTGTACGCTCGGCCTGGAGTTTGATGGTTTCAAAGCTGTTATTAGATATAAGTAACAGTCGGTGTGCCCGTACCAAATCCTGATATTGAATAATGACTAGCTTACGCACTTCAATCGCGTCGAACTGCCGGCGGTAGTGTGCTTGTTCCTGTGCAATTTGAGTCTGCTGAATGGCATTGCCCCGGTTGATTACTGCAAAAAGAGGCATCTTGAAAAATGCGCCGAGGGTGTACCGGTTTTGGGAGGAGGTTGTTGTTGCTACCCCTACGGCTGCATCCGGATTGACAGTCAAGGCATCAAACTGTCCGTAACTCCAGCCCACGTTTACACCCAGGTACCGCATCCAATCACGCCGTTGCATCTGCTCCTCGATCTGAGTCAGTGCAATATTAGCATCGTGCTCTTTGAGCAGGGGCGAGTATCGCTCTGCGGCTTTGAGCAGGGTGTCTAATGATGGTAGGCGTTGTGTGATGTCATTGCTGGCAAGGCTTCGCTCTAAAAACGCGCTTTGGCTTTGCGCAAAGGCGAATAGAGGCCACCCAAAACAAACCACTAATAAAAGAGAAACAATAGTAAGTCGGCTCATACATTTTCCTTTTGAAAGACAGCCGGTATAGTCCGAAGTATGATTATAAGGTCTTTCCAGAACGCATACTTGCTGTTGGCAATTTCTACGTATTTATTGTCTAGCTCCTTCCGTTCTTCCGGAGACATTTTTGAAGTACGGCCCCTGGCTTCCACCTGCCAAAGACCGGTAATGCCTGCCGGACCATTGAATCGCTTGATCCAGTCATCGGTCGTTAGCAACTCAGCTTCGTAGAGCGGCAGTGGACGGTTGCCAACGATGGACATGTCGCCTTTCAGTACATTAATAAGCTGCGGTAGCTCATCGATACTCAGCTTCCGTATAATATGACCAACTTTAGTTATCCGCGGATCGTTGTCCAGTTTGATAAAGGCCCGGGACTGCTCCTGCTTTTTACTTTGCAAGTGAGCGTGTTCGTCTACTTTAACATCGTCTCCGTATAGAGTGGCGCTACTTGTCTTTTCTACTTCAGCGTACTGTTGTTGATCATTAGCGGCCCTTTCCCCGATAGATTCCAGTTCCCTTTCCTCATCTTGATACTGATTGAGGTGTTGAAACTCTTTCAGGCGCTTATCGGCATCGGGGTACATAGACCGCAGCTTAAGGAAGTTGAAAATCCGGTAGCCGGTGCCTACTCTTTTAGAGATGTAATACACCTTTCCTTTAGACTCCAGCCGTATAGCAAGAATGGTGAGCAGGAGGATAGGGGAAATAAGGATCAGTACGGTCAGGGCAACGAAAATATCAAAAGACCGCTTAAGCCAACCGACGCTGTATTCCTCAAACGGAGACGGTTCAGCAGTTGAATTAGCCAGGTCCGAAGCCATCTGGGGTTTTAACCTGGAAAGACGGCTCAACCGGTCAAGCAACTGTTCCGGTTTTACAGGCTTGACATAGAAGTCATCTACCTTTGCCGCCATCGCCTCCTTAAGCTGCTCTTTTGTACGCTCCTTATGCACCACGATGTAGGGAATCTTGCGGTTGGGGTCAAAGCTTGTTGTAAAATACTTACAATAACCAGGGCCAGTCCGTCCGGGCAGATGATATTCTGAGATTACACCATCCAGGTTCTTAGCGCTCTGTAGCCAGGCACTTGCACGGAGAGGATTCGGTTCCTGATGAAGCTCGAGGCTTTCGTCTTTTTGTAGTAAAGACTCGGTCAGCATAAGATCATTGCCAATATAAAGTAAGTGCATAATTGTCCGTTTAGGCGATTCAGGAATGTACAACTTAAGACTTTATCTACTTCAGCGCCTTTTCGACCCGAATGAGGAGTTCCTCGGGGTTGAAAGGCTTCATCATATAATCATCTGCGCCCAGTTTGAGGCATTTAATGCGATCCTCGGAGCTGTCAAGGCTGCTGAGTATCATGATTGGGATGTCAGAGAAAAAGCCACTTTCGCGCACAGCTTGGATTAGTTCAAAACCAGTCATCTTTGGCATTTCGAGATCAGAAATAATCAAATCTGGTAAGTTGCCGTTTTGAAGGTAGGTCATCGCTTCCACTCCATTTGATCTGGACTCTACTTCATAGGATTGCTTGAGCAGCTGTACGATCAAGTCGCTAATTGATGCTTTGTCATCCACCACAAGGATTTTTTTCATGGTATTCCGGAACTTGGTTAAGTGAGTAAATTTAAATTATGGTATCCACTCCCCCTGGATTGAAAAGCAACAGGGGAAGCTTTGAAAATACTTGTTAGAGCGTGTTGGGAGATTCTCCGAACTGATTTTCAACGACTTGAGATTCTGGTCAAGGGGTGAAAATCGGATTTTTCGGATTTGGGATCCCGGCATTTATTGCCGGAGCTAAAATAAATTTTCATGGCGGAGTTAGGTTCACGGACCCTTTGTTGTCTTTCATTCCAGGTACTCGTTTTTTACCAAGTTGAATTTTCCAACATGCTCTTAGAGCGTGTTGGGACTTTAGTAATCGGTCTGTCCCGGTGTACCGGGACACTTTTTTGATTATACTTCGTTCCGTAAATCCTTCCCGCAATCCTGCGGGACAGGCTATTTAGCTAGGGCTAAACTCCGGTTTCCGTACCTTTTCTAATCAAAAAAATGCAAGTTTTCGACTAGAAGACCAAAATCCCAACACGCTCTTAATGAATTGTTTATTATGAGGATCAGGCAGTGTACAACAACGCTTTGACTACTTTGATACTGTAATGCCAGATACCACAAATTAGGTGCTGCGTAGTGCAACAGTGGGTTTCGGTTGTATGGAGCCACAATGAATTGCAGTTGTTTGGTTAAATCAATGGCTCCGGCAAGTGTTGTTTTCGTGTTTAATACTTCAGTAGGACAAAAAAAATCTAAGATTTAAAGATAGCGATTAATCCTAATAAATACGGTTTTAGCGGTCACAAATTTGAGAAACGGCTCGAAATTTCAACTCAGCTCATTATGATAAGGGTATCGAATGTAAAAATAAAGTATATTTAGGTTTGTAATGGCTTATTTTGCATCGTTCTTCCGGTCATTCCCTGCTACCTAGTGCCCGGCGCACTAAGAGCATGTTTGGAGCGGGTTCGTCATGAAGATCAAGGAGTTGTGGTTCTGGCTAAGTCTTTTTTTGGCGCATTTGGCGGAGCCTGCCCCGCGAAATTGCGGGGTCAAATAAGTCAAAAAAGACGACGCCAGAGCTTGCCCCGCAGCATTGCGGGGTTCATAAATCCTTGATTTGCAATCGGAGCGAGCTCCAAACATGCTCGTAGGGCTAAAGCCCGTCAGGCAAACCTCCCAAAAACAAAGCTTATCAATTACGGGCGCACTCAAAATATACCCAGAAGGGTGTATTTTGCTTAAATGCCTGTTAAGTAAAGAAGCGAAAGCCCACTTCACCGGGTCTAGTGTATAGATAGGTTTTTTTTTCAGCAGCCTCTTTAAGAAACGGTTTTTGGTGAATAATTTCACCTCCGCCGGGCAGCCCAATAGAGCTTGGGTTTGCCCGGTTTTATCTAATATTTTGATATTCAATAAACAACAATGTGTTTCGATTTCTGGCAGACAGGAAACATAAGCGCACATTTACCCATCTAAAAGTGGCAGGGTATTAAATATTTGCCTATTTTTGTGACAGATTAACCGGAAGGTCCTGTACCGGTTCCGTAACCTACAATCGGATAGAATACCCCCCTGCCTCGAGCAGGATATTCTCATTAAAAACCCAGACTTGAGCCCAGGTTCAAGTCTAATGCCTTTTACAAACCCTTAATAAGTTTCCAGAGTATGGTTATCGCACTGCGATGAGTAATCATAGCTCCCTGTTTAATGTACCTACTTATACTTTTTTGCGTCACAGGAAAAGTTGGCGCAGATTTTGATGTATGGTACAGGAATTGGGGCCATATGCATAAACCCGGATGTGGTCAGCCCCACTCAAATGGTGGCTGAGCAACCGCTTTTCAGGAATGCGTACACCAGTCGAGGTGGTTGAATGCTTCAACCAGCTTCATTATCAGAGTATTCAAACTTTAATCACATGAGACATAGCTACACCAACTTCAATGTAGTTAACCGATTAGCTAAAGTCGTTAATTCTAATGCCCTGTTATTCTTACTCGGCATGTTGCTCTCTCTTTCTGTAAATGCCCAGAATCAGTGCAGCCTCACCATCGAGGAGGTTGACGTAAACTGCGCTTTCCAGAGTGGTAGCAGCACCTTCGACGTGACGGTTTTCTTCTCTTGGGAAGGCGTTTCCGAAACTGAACTGGAAGTCATTGTGGCAGGACAATCCCAAACCTTTTCCATAAACAATAGCGATGGTACCGGCCAGCTCAGCGGATTTATGCTGCCAGCGCCTGGCTCCGGCTATCCGGTGGTGCTTCAGGCAGGAGCTTCCTGCCAGGAACTGGATGAAGTATCAGCTGTTGCCTGTACGCCTCCCTGTACCGGTGCGCCGGATGAAATCGGTGGGCTGGTTTGGGAAGACCTCAATTACGATGGTGCCCTCGGAGCTGAGCCTGGTCTGGCCAACGTGAAAATCGAAGCTTTCGGCTGTAATGACGAATTAGCGGGTTCCGCTTACTCTAATGCGGATGGTGTTTGGACTATTCCGGGCCTGACCGCAGAGGACGACTACCGAATTGAGTTTACCGCCCAAAGCCTTCAGGGCGTTGGCTTTTCCATGGTTGGTGAAGATAATGTCTCTGATGTGCGGTTTGTAAAGCCGGGAAACTGCGCGGTCTTAGCTGGTTTTACCTCTCAAATCATCGAAGAGGACTGCGAAAATCCGGAAAATTACGGAAATATCTGTATTGAAAACTTCCATATTTTAGATTGGGCGGACTATGCAGATGGTACTAACCCTTTCCTGCTCCCGCCCTACACAAAGGAAATCGACGGGGATGAGATTGCCTGGTCTGTTACCTCCGCTGATGCGACCCCCCACACCCACCGGGTGTACCATGAAGTATTAGGTGGTGAAGAGCAATTCTACTCCCTGGAGATGGATGCTGATAGCCACGGCCCCAATGATCCGAAAGACGTGGGCGTCGTATTCTCTTTCGACCGGCCAGTACAACGGCTCATTTTCAAAGTACTTGATATAGACATCACCGGGAATGCAATTGACCGGGTCTCTGTTCATGGTTCTCTTGGTGGTGTTCCGGTCGCTATGGATATGGAAGACTCCTTTGTGGGCGTGCACGTGAATATACTTGGTAATGGTGTTTTTGAAGGTACGGAGGCTGTTCATGATGCCTCGACTTCGGGCAACGTGACGGTGCATTTTACGGACCCCGTGGACCAGGTTGCTGTCAACTTTTCTGCCATGGGCGCAGCTGTTGATGATCCGGGCAGGCAAATGGTAGGTTTAGGCAAAATACAATGGTGCGAAGACCCTGTACCGATTGAGCCGCAATGTGCACGCATAATGGACTGGCATCAGTTTGGTGACAATAATGCCAACCCAATGCCCTTCACTATGGGCGGCACCGTGGTCGACATAGTTAACGAAGATCCTGATGGCATTGCGACTAATGCCGCTTTTATGGTAGATAGTGACTTATCTCCTTTAGGCGGCACCCGTGGCTTTTGGCCACTGGCAATGGATGCCAGCTCTGGCAACGAGTATGTACAGAGCAGTTTTACTTTTGGTATACCTGTAGATGACCTGAGCTTCTCGGTCATTGGTATAGATCAGATGGAGGACGCCTATCAAGATAAGGTAAGCGTACATGGATTCCTCCACGGCTCCGAGGTGGCGCTTACCCTGAATGACGTGACCGCTAATGCCGGTCTTTACAATAACCAGGTAGCGTTACTTACCCCTAATAGCTACGAATCACAGGGGGGGATGCTGAATGCCTCTGACCCCAGTGGGAACGTGCTGGTGCGCTTTGCCGACAAGGTAGACTCTCTAGTCGTCCGTTTGGAAGCCGGCGCACAGAGCCCGGCAGACCCCGCTGCTCAGATGGTCGGGGTTAGTGATTTTATGTTCTGTATCTGCCGCCCGGCGCCGATTCAACTCGGTGACTATGTCTGGGGAGATAAGAATGGCGATGGCGTTCAGGATGCCTGTGAAATACCTATTGCTGAAATGCCCGTCAGCCTTTATGACGGCAGTGGCAATTTGCTGGCAGCTACAGCTTCTGATGCGGAGGGCCATTACCATTTCACCGAGCATGGCACTACGGGTGAAGATTGGCTGTTGGAAACACAAGTACTGCCCCAGACGCAGTACTATATTGTATTTGGTGATGATAACAACAACCCGGAGAATGAATTCGTGGTAGCCAATGATATAGTTTACCAGCCTACAGGTAAGCTGGGAGGCGCTTCAATACATGACTCCAACCCAGACCCGGAGGTCTTATCTGCTGATATGCCTGGCAGTATTCCGGATGGACTGCCCTATATCCCTTTCACTACGGGCGAAGCTGGCAATATGAATGCCTCTTTTGACGCAGGGTTCCAGTCTGTCCTTTTTGACCTGTCTCTCCAAAAAGAACTGGACACCGTACTGACGCCACCACCGTTTATCCCTGGACAATTAGTAAAATATAACATTACAGTTTATAACGAAGGGATGCTGTCTAGCACCTTCCTGCGCGTGGTTGACTACGCTCCTGCCGGACTGAATCTCGAAGACGGTGGCCAATATCATGTTACTGGTAACCTCTTTCAACTTCCCAATCTACTGCCCGGAGACTCTGTTTCCATGAGTGTCACTTACCGGATTGATAATGCATTTGTTGGCGGGACTATTATTAACGCAGCAGAAATTGCCCAGGTGAATAACGTCATGGGTTATGCTGATACAGACTCTTCACCGGATTTTATCAATGGCAATGATGGTGGTGAAGATGATTATAGCACTGCTGAAATTTCGGTTAGCCCGGCCCTGATCTTTGATCTAAGCCTGGAAAAAAGTGTGCTTGGCAACGGGTCATTTGAGCCCGGGCAGGATGTTACTTACGAAATATCCGTTAGAAACGAAGGCATTTTGCTAGCCGAAGATGTGGTTATTCAGGATTACATCCCCAATGGGCTCATTCTTAATGATACCGATTGGGAGATAGATAATGGCGTAGCCATACTAAAGGAAGAGATCGTAGAAATTGAAACCGGACAAGCTGCAACTGTTCAGATTACCTTCACAATTGATCCGTTCTTTACCGGAAATTCCATTGTGAATACAGCTGAAATAGAAAGCTTTTACAACTTTCCATGGACGGATGATCAGGATTCTTCACCAAATAACAACAATCCGGAAGAAGATGATCAGGACGAAGTACTGATTGTTGTAGAGCCTTCCTTTGACCTTGCCCTCCACAAAAATGTGGTTAGTGCAGGGCCTTACGAGTCTGGCGATCTGGTGACCTTTGAGTTTGAGGTGACCAACCAGGGCTCCATGATGGCCACTAGTGTACAGATCAACGAGCAAATCCCGAACGGGCTGGTACTCGAGGATGCAGATTGGCAAATGGTTACCGGTGCGCGCGCTAATCTTATTGCACCCATTCCATTGGTAATGCCGGGAGCCACTGAAACCGTTGAAATCACCTTGCGAATTGAGAACAGCTTTGGTGACGTAAGCATCATCAATTACGGAGAAATTGCATCCTACGACGATATGAATATCATCCCCGATGCGGACTCAACCCCTGGAAATGGCAGTACGCAAGAGGATGATGACGATACTGCTGTTATTACCGTGCAACAGCCAATGCCCGTCTTTGACCTTTCTCTGATTAAGCAAGTCAATGAACAGGTAAACCCAGGGCCATTCCTGCCCGGGCAGACCATCGCTTTTGATATCACGGTAACCAATGAAGGTAACCTTACTGCAAATAGTGTACAGATCGTTGACTACATCCCGGACTATCTGGAGCTAACCAGTAATGACTGGGCACCTATGATGAGCTCCGCTACACTAATGCAGCCAATTGCATCTATTGCACCGGGAGCGTCTGCCACCCGCACGATTATGTTCACCATCGCCTCTGACGCACCGGAAGGCGCTATCGTTAATCATGCGGAGGTGGCTTATGCCTCTAACAGTCTTGGTCTTGCAGATACGGATTCCGGACCTTCTAACGGCATTAACTATGAGGATGATGTGGATGACGCGAGCATAGAAATCAGCCCCGAGGCGGTTAACTTTGACCTGGAGCTGGACAAATCTGTGAATGCATCCCTAACACCGGGTCCATTTGAGCCGGGCGATGCAGTGACCTTTACCATTACTGTAGATAATAATAGTTCGCTGGCGGCAGAAGATATTCAGATTATGGACGTCTATCCCGTTGGCCTGATACCAAATGATCCCAACTGGAACTTTAATAATGGCACAGCTACCCTGAATAACCCAATCGCCGATATTCCCGAAGGTGGCAGCGTGAGTGTTAATATCACTTTCACCATTGATGACGACTTTGCAGGGACTTCACTGAGCAATACGGCTGAAATCTTCAGTGTGAGCAATGCCTTGGGACAGCCTGATGACGATTCAACACCTAATAATGGAGTGAACGCTGAAGATGATCAGGATAATGCCCTGATTGCCGTTGCACAGAACTACGATCTGGCTATGACGAAGACCGTAGCGACGCCTGGTCCTTATACAGCCGGGCAGTACGTAACCTATCATATTACGGTCATCAATCAGGGCAGTATCACCGGAACCGGCATTCAGGTTTACGATTACTATCCATTTTCTCATATGACGCTGGCGGACAGTGACTGGGAACCGGTACAAGGCAATATTCTTCGCCTGAAGACACCGATCTCCAGCCTCGCACCGGGCGCTTCGGTTGTTGTCCCTATCACTTTCCAAATCGATGCTGATGTAGACTGCGGAGAAGTTCTTACCAACTGTTCGGAAATTGCCGGCGACAGCACCCCACAGCCTGATGTGGACTCCCACCCGGCAAACGGCAGCCATAATGAAGATGATGATGACGCAGTGGATATTACAGTTAGCTGCTCGCAGGTGTTTGACCTTGCCCTCGAAAAAACTGTACTGGGCGGCAGTAATCTATCGCCGGGCTCGCCGGTCACCTTCCGCATCACAGTGACCAATGAGGGCGGCCTGACCGCACATAACATAGCTATTACAGATTACGTCCCGCAGGGCTTGGTGATGCTTGATCCGGACTGGACTAACAACGGAGGTATTGCTACCCTGAATAACAACATCGCCAGTCTCGCCCCGGGAGCATCTGTGGTCGTTGATATTGATATGGCTGTTATCGGTTCCTTCACTGGCGCAACCATTACCAACCATGCTGAAATTACCGGTGCGACCAATAGCAGTAGCATACAGGATACGGACTCCACACCCGGCAACGGATCGAATGCACCTGACGAAGATGATTACGATGGAGCGACGATTAGCCTGCAGCAGCAAGCCTTCGACCTGGCGCTTTCCAAGTCATTGAATACCAGTGCCACCCCTGGCCCATTTGAACCCGGTGATGAGGTATCGTTTAATATCACGATAACAAATCAAGGTAGTATTGGCGCTCAAAACATACAGTTGAGGGAGTACATCCCTACCGGGCTTACATTAACAGATCCGGACTGGAACGCAGTCGGGTCCGTAGCCGAGCTTAATGTGCCGATTTCGAGCCTGGCAGCGGGTACATCTACCACCATTAGCGTAGCTTTTGAAATCAATGCCAACTTTACCGGCACGTCCCTGACCAACTACGCTGAGATAGGCAGTGCTTTCAATACTTTGGGCATTGATGACCAAGACTCTAACCCTGGGAATGGTAGTATTGGCGCTCATGAAGACGACTATGATGGAGCGACCATCTCCGTCTTACAGCAGAACTTTGACCTGGCGCTTTCCAAGTCATTGAATACCAGTGCCACTCCTGGTCCGTTTATGCCCGGTAGCCCGGTCACCTTCACGATTACGGTGACCAATCAGGGCAGTATGACCGCACAAACGATTCAGCTGCGCGATTATATGCCGCTCGGACTTATACTATCAGACAATGATTGGGCCCAGAACGGGTCTACAGCCATCTATAATAATGCGATTACCAACCTGGCCCCTGGTCAGTCGGCTTCTGTGGACATTTCCTTTATTGTATCTCCAGCATTCACAGGTTCTGTGATCAATAACAACGCAGAGATTGGTGCCTTTACCAATGACCTGGGTGTGGGGGATTCTGATTCCACACCTGCCAATGGTGCAGCGGGATCTGGTGAAGATGATTACGATAATGCTATCATCACGGTTATTGATGATGTCCAGGAGTTTGATTTGGCATTGACGAAAAACCTTAATACGAGCCTGACGCCTGGGCCATTCCTGCCGGGTAGCACCGTGACCTTTACCATTACGATCATCAATGAGGGCAATATCAACGCTCAGAACGTACAGGTCAGGGACTACATCCCACTGGGACTTGGATTGGCAGATAATGACTGGATGCAGAATGGTTCATACGCAGAACTGGATGTAGCCATTTCGAGTTTGCCGGCGGGAGCTTCGACCACCCGGGATATCACGTTCACGGTATCGCCGAGCTTCAATGGTGATGGTATTACCAACTTTGCAGAAATAGGCTCCGCTTCCAATACCGGCGGCTTTACGGATGTAGACTCTACTCCGGGTAACGCCAGTGCGGGTAATGGGGAAGACGACTTCGACGGTGCCTTTATCAATATTTCTCAGGAGGGTGATCCCGTCTTCGATTTGTCTTTGGAGAAAGCTATTGATACGGACGCCACGCCAGGGCCTTTTCAGCCTGGTAATCTGGTCTCCTTCGTAATCACGGTGACCAATGAAGGCGATGTGACCGCACAGAATATCATTTTGAAGGATTATGTCCCGGCTGGCCTGATTCCAGCGGATATTAACTGGTCGCCACAGGGAGGTACGGTAGTGCTTAATACGCCAATTGCTTCTCTGGCGCCCGGCAACTCTGCTTCTGTAACGGTAGACTTCGTTGTTAATCAAAATTTCCAGGGTTCCAGCGTAGTAAACTACGCAGAAATTCATTCTGCCAGCAACGCCCAGGGTATTCAGGATATAGACTCTACACCGAATAACGGCTTTGCCGGTTCCGGGGAAGATGATATTGACAGTGCCACCCTTACCGTTACATTGCAAGACTTTGACCTGGCGTTGATTAAGACCGTTGCCTCCGTTGGGCCATTTGAGCCAGGGGACAATGTGACCTTCAATATAAATGTTAACAACCAGGGTAGCGTGGCAGCTCAGTTTGTTGATGTTCAGGATTTCATCCCGGACGGATTGATCCTGATCGATCCGGACTGGACAGAAAACAGCGGCGTAGCTATTCTGAACCAACCGATCATTTCCCTGAACCCGGGGCAATCCACTATAGTTACGATTGACTTTATAATTGATCCGGACTTCAGCGGGACGATCATTGAGAACTTTGCTGAAATCCAAAATGCGATTAATCCGATCGGACTTGGCGATGGGGACTCTACCCCTAATAACGGTGCTGCAGGTGCCAACGAAGATGATTACGACGGGGCATCGCTCGTTGTCGATCAGACACCGGAAGCAGCCTTTGACCTTGCTTTGACCAAGGTGGTCAGTACGGTAGGGCCCTACGCAACGGGTGATGCGATCACCTACAGCATTACCATTACCAACCAGGGTGACTTCCCGGCTTATAATGTGGAAATCACCGATTACATTCCAACCGGGCTTACCCTGATGGATGTAGACTGGTCACAGACCGGGTCTCAGGCTAACTATACGATCCCCGGGCCTATTGCTGCCCTGGGCGGTACGGAAACGGTGACTATTGACTTCGAGATTGATTCTGATTATATGGGCTCAGCGATCACCAACTACGCTGAAATCAGCGCGGCTGATGATGATAACATTTCCAATAATACACCACCGGAGGATGCCGATTCCTTCTTCGATAATATTCCATCAAATGATGCCGGCGGTGCGCCCAATACTGCTGCTGATAATGCCATCAATGGCAACGGTACGGGTACACCAGGAAGTGGAATAGCGGCAACAGATGAAGATGATCATGACCCGGCGATGATCACGCTGAATAACTGTGACAACCTATCCGCAGGTATTGGCACTTACCAGCAGCTTTGCTTATCCTGCACACCAGACGAAATCAGCTACGATCTGTTTGGTGCGCTGGCGGGTATGCCAAGCCCGGGTGGTTTCTGGCAGGATTTGGATGGTGCAGGCGTAAGTCTGATTGACCCAACCGATGTAGATTTTGCCGGCGTACCAGAGGGTAGCTACGATTTTGTGTATACCGTTGGTGGTATGGGAGTCTGCCCGGAATCCTCGGCGACGATCACTATTGAAATCACGGATATATCTTCTTACGCTTGTAACAACCAGGTCAACGTGACCTTTGGAACGAGCTGCGCAATCCTGGTCACGCCTGATATGATACTGGAAGGCACGCCGCCTTGTATGGGCTCGCTACAGGTCAACCTGTATAACGAAAGCGGGATGCTGATTGGCAATATGATTACAGGCAATGAAGTAGGGCAATTGCTGATTGCTGAGGTTGTTGACCCTTACTGTGGTCAATTGTGTGTAGGAAACGTTTGGGTGACGGATGTAACGGCCCCAACTATTGTTTGCCCTATACAGACGGTGGACCTGGTCTGCAATGACATTGACTCTGTTTTGAATATGCAGTCAAGTTTGGATGACCTTGGCCAGCCTGCTATCATCGACAACTGTGTGGATTTTAATGATATTACCTTTACGGATGAGCTGGTTACAGGTTTACCAGATTGTAATGGAGAGCGGATCAACCGTACCTTTACGGTAACCGATCCGGCTGGTAACTCTACTACCTGCGTACAGCAGATCACTTTCCGCAACTTATCTTTTGATGATATTATACAGCCCGCGGCTGCGCCAGTTGTTTCCTGCGATGAGCCATTTGAGGCTAATCCGGTAACAGGCAATCCTACCCCGGCTGTAACTGGTGAGCCAGTGGTGTCCGGATACTACGGCGATTACGTCCTTAATGGTGCCCTTTGTGACCTGGGGGCTAACTTTGCAGATGGTACGCCCATACAGGTTTGTGACGGGACGACCAAATTTGTTAGGGAGTGGACAGTCATTGACTGGTGCCCTGGTACTGGCAATAACATAACGACCTTCTCCCAGCTGATCAAAATTGGTGATGAGGAAGGACCTACTGTAACCCTGCCAAACGTAGACAATGACGGAGACGGTTTACCGGATCCGCTGGTGTATTCTACGGGTACTTTTGATTGCACAGCAGCTATCGTTGTGCCAGAACCAGGTGTAGTGGATAATTGCTCCAGCTTCGAGATTGATACGGATATTCTAGTTGATGAAGTGGTGCCGATTTTCAACCAGGTTGGGCAGATCATTGGGTACGATACGATACAGACCGTATTCGCTTCCATTGGTCCCGATGATTCCCGATTCATTACTGGTATCCCAATTGGCTGCCACGTGTTCCGGTATAAGGTGACGGACGACTGCAACAACTTTACCGTTGTTGATGCCCCATTCTGTATTGAAGACAATATAGCACCATCCGCTGTTTGCGACGATGATCTCAATATTTCCTTGGGGGGTAACGGCGCTGCACGTGTATTTGCAACGGATATCGATGAAGGCAGTAGTGACAACTGTGAAATTGCCACACTGGAGGTCCGCCGTTTATATGAGTTGGATCCAAACGATTGCAGTAATGTTGCTGATTACTATTCCGACTGGGCCACTTACGTAGATTTCTCCTGCTGCGATGCAGGTAGTATGGTGACCATTGAGCTTCGGGTAACCGATATCTATGGCAATCAGAATATCTGCTGGCTGGAAGTGATGATTGAAGATTATATCAATCCATTCTGTGTTGCACCGGCTAATACGACGATCAGTTGTGCCGACATTCCAGTTGGCTTCCAGCCGGAGGACCCACAGGCGCTTGAGGCCTTGTTTGGTATAGCCACAGCTATGGACGATTGTGGCTCGACCACCGTACAGGAGTTTACGCCTGAATCAACCCTTGATGCTTGCGGTTTCGGGACCATTATAAGAACATTTACAGCCTTTGACAACGCAGGCAACCAGTCTACTAATACTTGTCAGCAGGTGATCACGGTAACGGAAGAGTACGATTATACCATCAAATTCCCTAAAGACGAGATTTCGAACTGCGGGGTGCCTTCGCCTGATACGATCCTGGTGAATGGACAAGGGTGTGATATGCTTTCTGTCAGTGTGGTGGATGAGTACTTCTATCCCAATTCGGGAGGCAACGATGCGTCTTGCTATAAGATCTTCCGTCGTTACCGGGTACAGAATATGTGCGAATGGGATGGTCAGTCCGGCCCATTTGTAGTAGGCCGCAACGAAGATTGCGATGCAACTCCCGGAGATGAAGACGTTTGGGTCGTCCGTACACCAGGCACAACTTATATCGACCGGGATAACAACCCAAACAATAGCAATCCTGCCTTCGGTGTGAAGGGGACTTCCTGTGACGGGCAGACCAACCCTGCCGGTTACTGGCGCACCGTAACCTCCGCCGGCTACTGGCAATACACACAAATCATTGAGGTGAGTGACGAAGAAGCACCGGAAATCAGTTTCGGTGGCCCTCAGGAGTACTGCAGTATTAATCAGGTAACCTGTAATGCTTCTGTACAGTTCCCATTCACTATTGTGGAAAACTGTGATCCGAACAACCTGGATATTACAGTCTCTCTGGATGCTGGTGCTAATGGTACTGTAGACTTCGATGTGACCAACCTGCTGAGCGGGTCTTATCCAAACTATGTGATCGGTGGGGAATACCCGATCGGCTCACATGAATTCCGCGTAAGCGTATCAGATGGTTGTGGTGGGAATACAGATTTTGCTATACTGCCGTTTGAAGTGATTGATTGCGCACCGCCAACGCTGACTTGCCTGAACGGGCTTACCTTCAGTTTGCAGGAGCTTCTACCAAATACAGATATTGACGGTGACGGTGAGATTGATGCCTATGGCGCTGGTATATGGGCGAATGATTTCCATGTCAGCGAATCTGATTGCAGTGACGATACGATTGCCTTCTCCGTTAACCTGGTAGGGGATACCCCGAACTTCAATCAAACCTCTATCTACTTTACGTGTGACAACGTCGGTAATGTGCCGATTGAGGTATATTTTTACGACAGTGCGTTCAATCCGAATGCTGTTCAGCCTGATGGTTCCGTTGGTGGGCCCAACTGGGATCTCTGTGAAACTTACGTGTTTATTACAGACCCGCAAGGGTACTGTAGCACCACTCAGGCTGATCCGATGATGGCAGGTCTGATTTCACGGGAAAACGATGATGCTGTGGAGTCTGTTGAAGTATCGCTGAGCGGTCAAATGAGTACCGAAATAATGACGGGCAGCAACGGTACTTATGAGTTTATCGACTTGCCGATGGGGTACGATTATACCGTCACACCGTCCCGGAATGATGAGCATCGAAATGGTGTTTCCACCTTCGATCTGATTATCATTCAGCAGCACTTGCTCGGTATCGCCGCGCTGAACAGTCCTTATAAAAGGATTGCTGCGGATGTGAACAAGACCAACTCGATTACGACCCTCGATATGATCCAAATCCAGAAATTGATTCTGGGTGAAATCCAGGTGTTTAATAATAATACGAGCTGGCGGTTTGTAGACCGTAACTTTGTGTTCCCGGTGCCGTCCAATCCATGGTTCTCTAATTTCCCGGAGACCATATCGATCAACGACCTCGATGATGATGTCATGTTTAATGACTTCGTTGCTGTCAAAGTTGGTGATGTGAACAATAGCGCAACCACTACGCTGTTTACCGGTATCGATGAGCGGAGCTTCCGGGGGGAATTCCGGATTGAAACACCAGAGCAGCTATTACAAAAAGGCACTCAGGTCCGGGTGCCGATCAGCGCCCCGGCAGATGAACCGGTGCATGGGTATCAATTCTCCATGAACTTTGATACGGAAGCCCTGGAGCTGTCAGAAGTGGAGTATGGGCTGGCCAGGGAAAATAGCCTTGGCTTGTACGGCGCAGAGGATGGCCTGATTACCACAAGCTGGTATGATGAGGAATTGATGGCCAACGGAGGTACTAGTGGAAAGCCCGTGCTGTTTACCCTGGTCTTCGATGTCGTCGGTGATGAAGTCCCTGTACTAAGCGAAGCCCTTGAGGTTAACTCGAGCATTACGCTTGCAGAGGCTTATAGCCGTGATGGCCGACTGCTGGATGTAAACCTGAGTTTTGTACAAGGCAATGCGCAACAAGCGCCATTCCGGTTGTATCAAAACCGCCCGAACCCCTTCCAGCGGGGTACAATCATTGGATTTGAATTGCCGGAAGCTGGCACTGCAACGCTTCATATATTTGACTTGAACGGGCGGTTGTTAAAGGCCTATGAAAACGACTACGCAGCGGGCTATAATGAAATCCGCCTTGAACGGGATGAATTACCGGCTACCGGTGTATTCTACTACCGTTTGCAAATGAATGGGCAAGTAGCGACCAGAAAGATGATCGTTCAGGACTAATAAGTACAGATTATAACCTGCCAGGGCTCTTAATGGGTTCTGGCAGGTTCTCTTTATGAAAGCCTGAAACAGGCTGTAGAGCAGATATAAGGCGGAACTGTTGAATAATTAAGATGATTTTAGCATTTTTGTCATATCAAGAATAGATTGAATTGTTCTCAATTCTCCATAAACGTATTAAAAGGTGGTTGATATCCCCTTCACATCTACCTGATCAACAGGACAACCTCAACACCTTTAAAACCGTTGGTAGTACCTTCTCCCCCCAATTACGGTATTGCCAGACCGGAGCAGTAAGCATACACTTGGACGAATTCACACACTAAAGGAATGAGGACTGCCAGGCAGCCTATTGGCTATGTTGGCGGTCTTGGAAGTAAAGCACCGTGCAAAGGGGCTCACTTTTGAAATGGAACAGAAAATAATTTGTCATATATGTAGTATTTTGCTAAACCAGTATTGCAGAGGATTGTAAGACCTTATATCTTTATAGTCCTGCTGATGACTCGCATCTCATAAAATTATGAATACGACCAACGCCACGGTTTTTAGCGTGATTAGTTATGCATTGGGGCTTGCTTTGCTCCTCTGCACTGCAAGTTGGTCGGCCTATGCCAACGGCTTTCCCACAGAAGTTACTGAAAGGTCTTCTGTACCAGTGTTCAATAATTGTGATATAGACTCCATCGCTCCGGTTATCGTTTTTCCTGCTGCTGGCTTACAGGCTACTACAGGAGGTTGCGACGCCGGCGAACCTGCCATTTTTTTCTTCTCCATCACCGTAGCGGATGACTGCGACCCTGATCCCAGCTATGATGTCAGCATTACAGATGGCGACCCTGGGGGCATTTCGCTCCACAACCTTTACCGCACACATTATATGCTAATGGCGTTGCCGGGGGCCTATTCAGTTACCGTGACCGCATCAGACTCCGTTGGCAATACGCGGGAAGAGGTCTTTGGGGTGGAAGTGGGGCAGGAGCCGGTGCCAGGGAGCAATTTTGGGTGCAACGATACCCTGATCGTCAGCCTGGATGATGCCTGTCAGCGGCTTATTACACCGGACATGCTGGTAGAAGGCGAAATAGGATGCCTGCCACCGGAATATTTTGATATTCAAGTTATTGATGAGTTAACGGATAATGGACCGGTTGTTGATAGGGCAGGAATCTACCCTGTGGAATTAAATCCGCAACAGGTTCAGTCAACAAATGGATTTACACAATCAGCTGCTCCCGACCTTTGGGTTTTGTCCAATCGGGATGCCGCTGCTGCCCTTTGGTCAACCGATACCCTCTACCAAACGGTAGCGGCTTCCGGGGGCTGGTCTTCGGCGGCGCTGCCCATCAGCTTTAGCGGCGATCTTTCTTTTGATTGGTCAACGGAGCTCTCTCTGCCCGACTCCGCGAGGTTCATCATCCGCCTGCTCAATGCTGACGGTAGCCTTGCCGCCGAAGAGACTTCGTCCAGTTCATCTACAGGTACTTTTCAGACAGGAGTTGCACAAGGTCAAATACTGTGGATAAACCTGCTGTCGGAAGGGGTAGTAAACAGTGATCCTGAGTTTAGTACTTTTATTACCAACTGGAGCATCGTGCTGGACGAATTAGACCTCGATGAAGTATTTTCCTGCTGGGGCACGGTAATTGCCCGGGACCAACAGGCACCAGCGCTTACTTGTCCGCCTGATACCGATGCAGCAACTTTATTACTTTCCGCCCAGCAGTTGGGAGGAACCATCACGGACCAAAGCCCGGCTATAAATACGGGGATACACTCCTGTTTGTCGGAAGACTTAACCAGTAACGGCGACCGCTTTTACGATGTAATTCCATTTGAGGTGGACCAGCCGGGGGTATTCACTTTTTTTCTTAATACAGCCTTTTCTGATGGTGGAGGGCATATGGCGATTTTCCAGGGTGGTTTCAGTCCACTCAGCCCCTGCAGCAATATACTCGCGCAACATGACTTTCCGGCTTCGGCTAACCCATTTACCGGAAGTAATGACCCGTACGCCCGATTGGCACTGCCCCTGGAGGCCAATCAGCTTTATTACCTGTTTACGACCACCGATGAGCCCGGAGTAGGTGGCACTTATACCTATACGGTTCTTCCTGATGGCAATGGGCAGTTGAGTGGCGCCACAGACGTGGTTCTGCCCTTTACGCAGACCCTCTACTGTGAAGACCTTTTCTTTATTCAGGAAACCGATAGTTTGCAATGGACTGGAGTGCCTCAGGCTACGGACAACTGCGGCATGCCTGTAATCAACTACGGGGATGAGGTTGAGCAATCCGGCGACTGTGGTGCTTTGCAGATCAAAAGAACCTTTACAGCGACGGACGAAGCTGGGAATTCAAATAGCTGTACACAGCAAATTGACCTCCGCCGTCCGGGCGTGGAAGATATCGCCCTGCCGCCCCAATCTTTCCCAATTGATTGCAATTTGAATTATCCGGTGAACGGGCTGGGCAATCCCTCTCCCAGTCTGACTGGTTATCCGTTTTTGTTGACTGTTCAGGGTGCGCGAGACCTGGACCAGGTCTATTGCAACCTGGGGGCAAGTTACAGCGATGGGCCTGCGATCCCGGTTTGTGAAGGCTCTTACCAGTTTATGAGGTCCTGGGATATCATGGACTGGTGTGACCCTGCCGGCTCCTTTACCTTTGGGCAAATTATTAAAGTAGGAGACTTTACCGCTCCGTTGGTGAACTGTCCCAACGATGACCTTGACGGTGATGGTGTGGATGACCCGGTGGTATTCCCGACCCAGCCCTTTGAGTGCACCGGTGCTTTTCCTGTCCCTCTGCCTGAGGTGACCGACAACTGCTCCAGCTGGGAAGTATTCACGCAGGTAGTGACTTTCCGGGACAGCATCGTATACAACGCTGCCGGTATGCCGGTTGATACGATTCAACTGGAGGAGGTGTTGGCCACCCTGCCTCCTGACGCGCCCAACCGCTTCGTTTCAGGTATTCCGACCGGTTGCCACGCTTTTCGGTATGTGGTGACAGATGCCTGCGAAAACCGGTTGGAGCAGTACTGTACCTTCTGTGTGGAAGACCAAACCGAGCCAGTAGCCGACTGTAACGAGCAACTTAACGTCTCTCTGTCGCATGATGGCTTTGTCCGTGTACTGGCACCAAGTGTAGACGAAGGAAGTTGGGATAACTGCGCCATTGAAAGCATGGAAGTACGTCGGCTTCTAACACTGGGCCCCGGCTGCGCCCCTGTGGATTCCACTTACTCCGACTGGGCGCCCCATGTAGATTTTACCTGTTGTGATATTGATTCCCTCGTTGCTATTGAGCTACTGGTTATTGATACTGCAGGGAATGAAAATACCTGCTGGGCGGAGGTGCTGGTAGAGGATAAGATACGCCCGAACTGTACCCCTCCCAACGACCGAACCATAGCTTGCGACAGTATACCTAATGGCTTTCAGCCAGATAGCCTTGGCGGGCTACAGGCTCTATTTGGCACACCATTCGTGACAGATAATTGCTCAGCGACCTGGGAAGAGCTCGAATCTGAACCCCAGATCGACGAGTGTGGTGTCGGAACGATCGTGCGCCGCTTCCGTTCCGTTGATGCATCGGGAAATGTGTCTGCAGGCGATTGTGAGCAGGAAATCACGATTGTACCCAATCATAGCTACGAAATCAAATTCCCGAAAGATGGCATGTCTAACTGTGGGATTCCAAATCCGGATACCATCGAAGTCTTTGAAATGGCCTGCGATCTGCTTGCCGTAAGTGTCAGCGATACCGTGTTTTCAGCTTCCGGAACGGAATGTTACAAGATATTCAGAACCTACAAAGTGATCAACTGGTGTGAATACGATGGTGAAAGCCCCCCCGTGCTGATTGGTCGGGATGAGGATTGTGATGAAATACCAGGTGATGAAGACGTATGGGTCTTGCGCCGGTCTGAGCATGCTTTTGTAGACCGCGACAACAACCAGAGCAATAACATACCTGCGGCGGGCACCAAAGGCAACGTCTGCGATGGACAAACTAACCCGATAGGCTTTTGGCGCAACGTGGTTTCCAACGGATACTGGCAATACCAACAGCATGTAAAGGTCTACGACGATGAAGCGCCGGAGATCCTGTTCGTCCCGCCATTAGATGTTTGCAGCATCAATAATGTAACCTGCCGTGCTTCGGCACAATACCTTTTTAGTATACTGGATAATTGTACACCGACGGACCTTACCATCGAAGTATACTACGATGAATACTCAGACGGTACCGTTGACTCTGTTTTTACTGATATTTTTGGTACCTATCCAAAATGGAAACTCGGCGGGGACTGGCCAATTGGCGAGCATGAGTTTGAAATACGCGTAGAGGACGGTTGTGGTAATCAGGCGGCAGCGACGATGCCTTTCCGTATTGTGGACTGCCTGGCACCTGTGCCGACTTGCATCAACGGGCTGTCTACGCCCCTGATGCCAGTGCCCCCACAAACGGATGTGGACGGCGATGGTGATTTCGACAGAGGGGCTGCCACCATCTTTGCAGAAGACCTGATTGTAACCCCTTACTCTGATTGCAGCGATCCGGTTACTTACAGCATCAACCGCGCAGGCGAACAACCCGCCCGCAACAAGACCTCGATGATTCTCACTTGTGAGGACCTTGGGGCAGTGGTGGTGGAGGTTTATGCCTGGGATAGTGCAGACAATCCCTTTCAGGTGCAGCCCGATGGTACAGTAGGAGGGCCGAACTATGACAATTGCGAGACTTTCGTCCTGCTCACGAATAACCTGGCAGACTGTAATGCCGCGCTGCCTTTGATTGCCGGAGCGATAGAACGCGAAGACCAGACCGTTGTCCCGGGCGTCCCCACAGACTTAAGCGGCTTCTTTAGCCAGTCTGTACTGACGGGCAGTTTGGGGCGTTATGAACTGGAAGGATTGGAGCCAACGTTTGACTACACCGTAACGCCCTACCTTGATGGAGACGATCAAAATGGGCTGACAACCTACGATGTGGTATTAATCAGCCGGCACATTCTGGGCATTGACCACCTGGACTCTCCCTACCAGTTAATCGCTGCAGATATTAATAACTCAGGCTCCGTGAGCACACTCGATATGATCCTGCTCCGGCAGGTTATTCTTAGTATTCTGGTGGAACTGCCCAATGGTCCAAGCTGGCGCTTTGTGCCTTCAAATCATCATTTTGAAGACCCTGCCAACCCCTGGCTGGAACCGGTACCGTATTCGGTCACTTATAATGATTTGACCGCTTCCCAGCTCAATGAGGATTATGTGGCGGTCAAAATCGGAGATATTGACCTGAGCGCTATCGTAGACCCCTTACAAAATATAGAAGACCGGGGAAGCCATGCCGGGCCTACCAAAGCCCTTTACCTTGAGGACCATAGACTGGATGCGGGGGAAACCCTGGAGTTGCCAATCACCGGAGACCTCTCTGACCTGTCTGGGTTACAGGCACTATTAAGGTTTGATAAAGATTTGGTGGAGTTGGAGCAAGTGACGCCCGGGCTTTGGGCAGAATACTTCTACGATTACTCTTCCGACCGACTGGGCATTAGCTGGAATACTCCCGCACCTGTAACCGGAACAGAGCCATTATTATACGTGACCCTGCGTGCTAAGCGCCCGGTTAGATTATCGGAGGCCTTATTCCTGGATGTGCAAGGTATGCCGGCGGAGTGCTACAGCATGGGATTAGATAAGCATCCGGTTGCGCTTCGGTTTCTTAAACCTCAGGAAGTGCTTAAAGCGCTTGAAGTTTTCCCCAACCCGTTTGTTCAGCAGACCAGGCTGCGCTATTATGCATCTGATACAGAAGTGGCACAACTGACCATTCTGGATCAGCAAGGGCGTACGGTATGGAAAGGACAACAAACCCCGGAGCATCCCGGCTGGCAGGAGTGGGAGGTATCAGACCAGATCATTACTGTAAACGGGTTGTATTTCTTCCAACTTCGTATGGGGACTGAAGCATGGTCTCATCGGGTATTGAAATCCGACTAGAGCTTTACTATCGTATGAAATAGTTAAATAGCCCTGCGTGCAATAAAAAAGCCCGTGGGGTTTTTAAGTTTTGGCTAATCGTATTTAGGCTGCTAGGCTATGCTCGTTCTTCGCGCCTTGCCTGATGCAAAAATAGCTCGCCTGAAATGAAGACCTTATTTTTCGCTGAACCCTAAGCATTTGCGAGACAATCCACTGGAAACTCCTTCGAGTGGCTGCAGCTCAATTATTAAGGATAGTACTTTATGGAGCTTTTCGTTGTGTTTGCCCGCAATCTACTCCCGTTTACCCAACACGCTCGTAATGCAGGTCTGCTTGCTTTTCTTCAAGCACCAAAGACTTCTTAAGCCCCTGTGGTACAGGAGCTGGTTATCTGTATTTTGTCTAAAAAAAGATTTTGAATTTCAACTAACTCTGGAAAAGAGTGTTATATTTGCGAGTATAATAGCTTTACTATTGCGTGGTGAAGTTAAACTTTTTTAAAAAATTGTAGCCCTATGTCACAGATTGAATTCACTGAGTCATTTTGCCAGTTCAGGCCTATGCTATCTTCCTTTGCCTTTCACCTCACTAAGAATGAAGAGGAGGCGCAGGATTTGCTTCAGGACACAGCTTATAAGGCTTTTAAGTACCGTAGTATGTACAAGCCACATACCAATCTGCGTGCCTGGTTGATGACGATTATGCGCAATACCTTTATTAATAATTACCGGCAGAAAAAGCGCCGTCAGACCCTGAACGATAAGACGCCCAATAACTACTTCCTGAATGCGGGCAGCCGTACGGTCCTGAATGATGGAGAGTCTTCAGTTACGATGAAGGAGCTGTCCCACTTGGTGGAGGGCTTGGAGGATTGGCTTAAAATACCCTTCCTGATGCATTATCAGGGTTTTAAGTACGAGGAAATTGCCAACGAGCTGGAAATTCCGCTCGGTACGGTAAAGAGCCGGATTTTCTTTGCGCGCAAAAAACTACAGAAAGGGTTAAAAGGACTTTACCAATCGCAAAATCTTAGCGAATTGCTGAACTAATCCGCCTTCATTAAGGTCATTGTAGTGAACTGTTGATCAATCCGGTAATTAACATGGCTCTGCTATCTATCGAGTTAAGAATTAATGAGAAGCTTTTTAAAAACGACCCTCAGCGTACTGACCTGGGCAGAAAGATTTTGCAATACAGTGTCATTATGATTGATGAGCTCGGTCTGGAGCGCTTTAACTTCAAAAAACTGGCACAGCGGATTGGGTCCACCGAAGCTTCCATTTACCGGTATTTCGAGAATAAGCATCTGCTGCTGGTTTACTTGGTCAACTGGTACTGGGAATGGATGCGCTTCCGGATAGACCTGAAGACTATGGAAATTGAGGATCCTGTCAGGCGGCTCCGGACGATCGTGAGTTGTATTGTAGATACCGCTAAACGTAATACAACAGTCGCCTTTATCGATGAGGATATCCTGCATCGTATTGTGGTAGCGGAAGGCACCAAGGCTTACCACAATAAAGCAGTGGATGCTCAGAATCAGGATGGCTTCTTTTCTTCTTACAAAGAACTTTCCAACAAAATAGCAAAGGTAATTCTCGAGAATAATCCTGATTTTCCATATCCCCGTTCTATGGCCTCCAATATTCTGGAGATGGCCAATAACCATATTTACTTTGCGGAGCACCTGCCCAGCCTTACCGAAGTACGAGCTAAAGGTGACATCCTGGATCAAGTAGAGGAGTTACTCCTGTATTACATCTGGAAACTTATCTTTCCGCCAGCCGTTCATCAGGATGGGAAACTCGTAGATGGTTATAGCGAAAACATCGAGCCCGAACGTTGGAGCATAAATGGTGCAACTAACGGATTGCAACATTCCCCGCATTAGTGCAATTATAAACCTGTGCGGTCTTATATTTGCGAGTATCCCTAACCTTATTCGTTAAACCTGTTGTTTTTTTTTAAAATAACGCAGTACTGCAAGGGCCGGATTTGGCCACTGACAGTCTGCAAAACATTTTGGGAATGGCTGATTACGGTTCTATAAAACCAGTGCAACGGTTTTTCCGTCTGCTCGAACTTGATAAAAAGGACATTTACTACATCTATGTCTACGCAATCTTTGCCGGGCTTATTACACTTAGCCTGCCCCTGGGCGTACAGGCTATTATTGGTCTTATTGCCGGAGGGGCGCTGTCTGCATCTCTGGTCATCCTGGTGGCTGTAGTCACACTGGCTACGGCCCTGTCCGGTATCCTCAAGGTCATGCAGTTAACAGTTACGGAGACTATTCAACGACGCATCTTTGCCCGGTCCGCTTTTGATTTCGCTTACCGTATCCCACGTATCAAGCTGGATGAGGTAGTCCGCTTTTACCCGCCGGAACTGGTGAACCGGTTCTTTGATACGCTAGCTGTACAAAAGGGTGTGCCTAAAATATTGATGGATTTCTCAACCGCAGTCCTGCAAATCCTGTTTGGGCTCCTCCTGATTTCCTTCTACCACCCTTTCTTTGTCTTCTTCGGGCTAGCGCTCATTGTCATCCTGGTCGCCATCATGCGGGTGACGGGGCCGGGGGGGCTCAAGACCAGCCTGCAGGAGTCGAAGCATAAGTATGAGGTGGCCTACTGGCTTGAAGAAATTGCACGTGCGATGAATACCTTCAAGCTGTCAGGAGGAAACTCCTTTTCGCTCGACAAAACAGATGAACTGGTTTGTGATTATCTGGATGCAAGGAAAAAGCACTTTAAAATTTTGGTCTTCCAGTACGGTAATATTGTAGCCTTTAAGACTATTATTACAGCAGGCTTACTTTTTCTGGGCGCATACCTGGTGATCAACAACCAAATTAACATCGGGCAGTTTGTTGCGGCAGAAATCGTGGTGATTCTTGTGATGAACTCTGTAGAGAAGCTGATCCTCAGCATGGAAACGATTTATGATGTGCTTACCGGTCTGGAAAAACTCGGTGCAGTTACGGATCTCCCTATCGAAGAAGAAACAGGGCGCTTATTTGAACAAGTTGATACCGGCAAAGGCATTGAAGTGAAGCTGGATAAGCTGGCCTTCAAATTCCATGATGCCTACAAAAATACCCTTGATGATCTGAGCCTGACCATTGATGCCAACGAGCGCATCTGTATTGCCGGTTACAATGGCTCTGGCAAATCGACCCTGCTGCAGATTATGGCGGGCTTGTATACGGACTTCAAAGGGAGTATTTCTTATAACGGTTTCCCTTTGCGTAACCTTAATATTCATAGTCTGCGCCAGCAGATCGGGGACTACTCCGCACAGGAGGATATTTTCCGCGGGACTATCCTCGAGAATATCACCTTTAGCTGCCCGGATGTGCCACTAAAGCGGGTGGTGGAAGTGGCTAACCAGATCGGGTTAGCCACCTATATCGATAAGTTGCCGAAAGGCTATGAGACCATGCTCTTGCCGGAAGGCAGCAACGTCACGCAGAGCATTCGTACCCGGATCATTCTTGCCCGCTGTATTATCACGAGCCCGCGCATGCTGGCAGTGGAAGGCTTTTTCTACGGCATCGAGCAGCGCGACAGGGAAATGATTTCAGACTACCTGACTTCAAAAGACCACAACTGGACCATGGTAACCGTAACGGATGACCCGGTACTGGCCTCCCGCTGTGATCGTGTCATTGTCATGAAGGAAGGTCAGATTGTTCAATCCGGCACCTTTGAGGATATTCTAAAGGGACCTCATTATTATAATATTTTCACTCGTACTGATGGGGCCAAAATTTCCGGCAACAGCGTGGAAAGTTCATCTGAATCTCTAGAATCTAAGGCTTAATAAATATGCTAAATATATCTGATAATACGGTCAATCAGGAAATCGAATTCAGCCGGTTCAATTCCTTCAAGCGGACAGTGCTGTCCAACGCCAACCGAATGTTTACTCGCTGGCTGTTGTTCACCCTTTTCCTGGTCCTGGTTTTTCTCTTTCTGCCCTGGACGCAGAACATTCAATCCAAGGGCAATGTGACAACTCTACAGCCCGGGCAGCGCCCGCAGACTATACAGTCTACCATCGCCGGGCGTATCGAGAATTGGTTCGTCCGGGAAGGGGAACTGGTCCGGGCAGGGGATACGATTGTGTACCTCTCGGAAATCAAATCTGAGTACTTTGACCCCGACCTCGTGCCCAGGACAAATCAGCAGGTAAGGGCTAAAGAAGGTGCTATCGGCTCTTACAGCGATAAAATCATTGCATTGGAGCAGCAAATCTCGGCGATGCGGTCAGAACTGGACTTCAAGCAACGGCAGTTGACCAATAAGATCAGTCAGATGGAATTTAAGCTGAATTCTGAAGAGGCCGATTATTCGCAGGCGGTTGTACAGGACTCCATCGCCCTCCGGCAATATAGCCGTTCGCAGGAACTTTTCGAGAAGGGCATTGATTCCCGGACTAAGCTGGAGGACAAACAGTCAAAGGTGCAACAAACGGCAGCCAAGCTGATTTCCGCGCAAAATAAAGTGCAGGAGGCCCGCAACGAACTGGAGAATGCCAAGCTGGCTCTAAGTACGGTACAATATGAGTACAATCAGAAAATAGCCAAAGCAAAATCGGATAAATTCAGTACGCTTTCTACGATGTATGATGCGGAAGGCAGCGTCAATAAACTTCGGATTGAGGCTTCTAATTACAGTGCCCGAAGTATGTTTTATTACATACTGGCTCCTCAGGATTGTTATATCACCAAAGCTGTTAAACCGGGTATTGGGGAGACCGTTAAGGAAGGGGAGGGGATTGTGACGATTATGCCTGCCGACTATCAGCTTGCGGTTGAGCTCTTTGTCAAACCAATGGACCTGCCCCTTGTAGAGCTTGGGCAGGAAGTCCGGTTTATCTTTGATGGCTGGCCGGCATTTATCTTTTCGGGCTGGCCGGGGCAATCCTTCGGGACCTATTCCGGTAGCATCTTCGCCATTGATAATATGATCAGCAAAAATGGAGAGTACCGTATACTCGTTGGAGCAAATCCCAACGGGAAGCCCTGGCCGGAAGCACTCAGGGTAGGATCGGGGGCACAGGGCATTGCCCTGCTCAACAACGTCCCCCTTTGGTACGAAATCTGGCGCCGCCTCAATGGCTTCCCACCAGACTACTATGAGTCTGGAGAGAGCAATACCAAAGAGGAAGGAATTAAGATGAAAGCACCCGCAAAATCAATTAAATAACAATGGCATTGAAATTCATCCCGACGTTCATTGGATTGCTGCTTCTGGCTTCGGTCGCTGTTGGACAACCGGCGGATAGTGCGGAGGTGCTGACCGCAGAAAAGTACTTATCCTGGGTAGCCAGTTACCATCCTGTAGCCCGGCAGGGGCGGCTGCTCAATGTACAGGCGGAAGCACTGGAGCGCCTGGCCCGTGGCGGTTTCGACCCTAAACTGTACGGCGACTGGGACCAAAAGAATTTTAAAGAAAGCGATTACTTCGCCTTTGGAGAAGCAGGGGTTAAGGTCCCAACCTGGTACGGTATAGAGCTCAAGGGCGCTTATACAGTTGCTGATGTGGATGCCCTTTATCAGAATGCAGAGCGGACACTACCTGAAGTTGGACAGGCCGTGCTCGGTATTAAGGTGCCGCTGGGGCGTAACCTCATTATTGATGACCGGCGGGCAGCACTGGAGCAGGCCAAAATTATGGCTAATGCCAATGAAGCCGAACAGCAGGGAATGGTCAATGACCTGCTGCTTGAAGCGGCCAAGATGTATTGGAGCTGGAGTGTGGCGTATAATCAGCTGATCGTTTTTGACCGGGCGCTGGTCATCACCGAAGAGCGCTTTGAGGGTATCCGGCAAAGCTTCCTGGCTGGCGACTTGCCGGCAATGGATACCCTGGAGACGATGATTCAGGTGCAGAACCGGCAATTTGACTACAATAATGCCCTGATCACCTACCGGAATGCGACCCTGGCTTTGTCTAACTTCCTTTGGACAGAAGCGGGTGAACCGCTGGAGGTCACAAACGAACTTCGCCCCTTGCTGCTCGAAGATTTAACGCCACAGCCTGTACCTAATACCCGGCAGGAACTATGGCAGCAAGCTCGGCAGATTCATCCGGATCTGCTGCAGTACCGCTACAAACTGCAACAGTATGATGTAGACCGCCGGCTGGCACTGGAGCAGCTCAAGCCACGATTGGATGTAGAGTATAATTTTTTGGGCGAAGGCACAAACTTCCTGCCCGGAGCAACCACCGATGGGGGGATCAGTCAGCTGGTCGGGCAAAATTATAAATGGGGCGTACGGTTCGACTTTCCTGTATTCTTGCGCAAGGAGCGGGGTAAGCTCCAATTGACCCGCATTAAAATACAAGATGCAGAGTATATCCTTCAGCGCAAGCAGCTGGAGGTCGAAAACAAAGTCAGCAATTACTACAACGAGCAGAACAATTTTTTGGAGCAGATTGCACTGTACGAAGGTGCGGTAGGTAACTATCAGACGCTGCTTGAAGCTGAATACATCAAATTTGACCTGGGAGAGAGCTCTATATTTCTGGTCAATTCCCGGGAGCAAAAGCTAATCGATGCTCAATTGAAACTGACCGAACTGCGGGGCAAATTCTTTAAAACCCGACAGAAGCTGGAATGGGCGGCCGGACGCCTGGGCTTGCTGGCTAACTAATAGCGTTTATTAAAGGGTGCCGCCCTTACAGGGCTTAAATCAACGGCCTTTAAATTCCTGGGGCGCTGCCCCAGTCATTTATAGTCTGACAACTTAAGATTTGTGAAAATATGGCGAAGCTATTTTTTGGGCTCGCAAGGCAAAAAACGTAGGCGATGCCTAAGTATCGGCGAGGCTTTTTAACGCAGCGAGGCGGAAAAAGAGCAAGTCAGAATTCACAAATCTTGGGTTGTCAGACTATAATCTATCACTCCTTCGGAGTTGGGCAAGCGCTTAGCCGTTTGACTGTGCTGAAAGAGTCCTCTCTCCTCCTGTTTTCGAGGGCAGAGGATTCTTCCTTTTTACCGGGACCGCTGCACCTTGCCTGTCCTTCCTAAATGCTCCAAGAGAAGTGGCATTATGGGGGCTTCGACTGCCCGCTGTGGGCGGTAAACTGGATAAAAGAGAGCGGCTATAAACCCATCGATGGGGGAGGCTTATGCTCCCAGCGGCCATTTTCCTAAACTGCTTCGGGCTTTTTTGGGATAAAAGCATTACTTTGGCAATAAGCAAGGGTAGAGTTAGTGTATTATTACCCTTATAACTAACGAACAACCAATTTAAAACTATGCGTTTCTTGGCCTTTCTGGTTTTTTTAGGATTTTTGGCCTTTGCCTTTTTGGCGCGGTGGTACTTCATCTGCGAGTTAAGGCAACAGTGCGGTCCGGGGGAGCTCGTAGACGCTCGTTTGCAGACTTTACAGCTTACCGAAGGAGACAGTATTTTACTTCGGGGTTATGATCAGTTTGCCTTCGATTCGGCTAGCCTGCAGCCCCGCCTCAACGATAACAACCGCTATTTTCTGGATACGCTGGCACAAATTCTGCAGGATCGCCCGGCTCGTAAGGTGACGCTTACAGCCCTGTTCCGTGAAAATGAGCGTGATATTGCTCCGGGGTTTTTCGAAAACCTGGGATTGGCCCGCGCCGATCAAATCCGTAAACTCATGATGCGCCGGGGTGTAGCACAAAACCGCTTTACCCTTGACTACGGCATTAGCGAAGATCAACAGCTGCGGGAACCTGTTATGTTCGACCTCTATGACCCCTCTGCGATAGAAGGGGGCTTTGAGAAGGTACTCTTCACTTTCAGGAATATGACTTTCTCGGATGCCAACTTTGAATACAACTCTGCTTTATTTAAGCCGGGCTCTTCATTGCAGCTGTACGCGGATTCCGTAAAAACCTACCTGGAGCTCAATCCGGAAGCAAGCATGGCTATTATCGGCCATACGGATAGCATTGGTTCTGATGCCTACAACCTGGACCTGGGGATGCGGCGGGCAGAAAATGCCCGGTTCTACTTTCAGGATTCGCTGGATGTGATAGCAGAAATACAGATTGATTCTGAAGGGGAGAGCCGCCCGGTAGCGCCCAATTCTCTTTCCTCCGGGGAGGATAATTCGGAAGGCCGGCAAAAAAACCGCCGTGTCAATTTCATATTGAGTACGGCAGCGGATTCCACAGCCGTGCAGTGAGTCAATCCACTTTGATAACGTTGGGCTTTGGCCCGTTTCAATACCAATTAAACCATGGACTTAAGCAATTTATTTAGTCAATTTACCGCCCGGGAGAGTATCTTTATTCTCATTGTTATGCTCGCCGCCTTTTTGTTTGGCTTACTGGTTGGGTACCTGTTGCGCAGCCGCCGGGTCCGTCAGTTACGGCAGGAATTAAAAGATAAAAAAAAAGAACTAGCTGACACTCAGGCGGAAGTAGAGTCCCTGCGGGAGCAACTGGCGCTTAAAGATGCAGATCTCAAGAAACTGGGCTTTTCCTTACAGGAGGCTGAAGCAGGTCTCAACCGTTTGGAGGAAGAGAAGGAGCAGCTCAATAAAGAAATCTTCAACCTTCGCCGGCAATTGGAAGAAGGAGGCCATAGTGTCGACTCCTACCAAGGGGTCATTGATGACCTGAATAAAGAAGTTGCGGACCTGCGTGCCCGTAATCAGGCACTGGTTGTCGCTTTGGAAGAGGCAGGCAATACTGACAGTCAGACGGGGCAGGTACAGAGTACTTATGCAGGCAGTCAGCATCGCCTGGATGCATTGGAACACAAAATGGCAGCCTTATCCACTGATAATGCGGAGTTGCGCGCTGAAGTGCAGCTGCTGAAGGGAGAAGCAGTCCCCCGAAGCATAGGACCGGACGAAACCCGACTATATCCAGGGGTTCATCCCATGCCAGGCTTACCCGATGCTTCGGTGATCGAAGAAGAGCCGGAATTGCGGTTTGCCGCCCAGAAGCCGTTTATGGATAAAATCAGAGCGCAGGTCGCACAGCGGGACGACCTGACCCGCATTGAGGGCATTGGCACCTTTCTGGAAAATCAGCTCAATGATATAGAAGTGTATACCTATGAGGAAATCAGCAGCTGGGATTCCGAACGTATTGCTGAGGTTACACAAAAAATTGGCTACTTCGAAGGCCGCATCGAGAAAGACCAATGGGTAGAGCAGGCCGCTCAGTTGGCACTCCAAAAGCAGGAGAACCCAGGTGACTTTAAATACAAAGTTGACCCTTTCTCAGAAGACCCATCCGACCTGACCATTATTGAGGGAATCGGGCCGATGGTCGCGGATGCTCTGAAGACGGCTGGGCTCACAACCTGGATGGAACTCTCCACGGCGGATACCGACCGCCTGCGCGAAATACTCGAGGCCTCAGGGCCGAATTACAATATGCACGACCCTTCCACCTGGCCGGCGCAGGCACGACTGGCTGTTGAGGGAGAATGGGCGCTGTTACAGGAGTACCAGGAAGAGTTGCGTGAAGGGTAGGTAGCAGCCGTTCGCAGACCATTGAGCGCCTCTCCGACAGGCTGCTAGAGCGAACATGTGGCTTTAAGTTGCTGTTATACAGTTGATTAGAAAAATAAAAATACTGTATAATATGCGATTCCTGAGTTTGCTGATATTCATTACCTTGATTGTATTTCCTGCCTGGGGGCAGGAGCCGGATACTTCCTATGCGGAGTACGATGTTCGTCCTTACCCGGCTGCAAATATTCCCGCCTCTCCGGAAGCTGCGGCGTTTATTGCCTTATTTGAAGAAAGTAATGTTGGTAATTTACGGGTGTATGCACACTATAATGATGAGCTGCCTAATAATTATCCATTTAAAGGTACAGCAGTTCCGGAAGCTTCTTACGAGATGTTCACCGGTACCTATCGTGACCTTCTGGAGGCAGATCAAGCCTATGCGTATAGTATTTACAGTATCAAAGGCAATGAGGCAGAGCACTACTTGATGCGTGTGCCGTCTGATAAAGGTCCCAATACTATTGTCTTATTTGACCTGAATGGCGAAGTGATGGAGCCGGTGCAAGTATTAGCTTATGCCTACTGTAAGGGCGACTTTTGCTACCAGCAAGACAGTTTTATCACTGACCTCGATGGTGATACAGACTTAGATATTTTGACTAAATTCCGCAGAACGGAGTCGGATGCCGAGAAAACCCTGGTCAAAAATGATATCATTTATCTGCAGGGAGACGATGGTACCTACCAGATGGTCCTGGATAACGATTTACGGGTAGACAAAGACGCTTACAATATGAAAAGATTAGAATTCGAGGAATAATCTATAGATTTTATTAAAACCAGGATGCCCTGCCCGCCAGCACAATAATGGTGGGCAGGGCATTTTTTATTGCAGCAAATCCAGTATGGCCGCAGTCATGGCCACCACACCCGTGGTAATGGCAGGCTCGGGATCAGGGGCAAAACCGGAGCTGTGAAGAGAAGGCAGCTCCAGCTCGCCGCGCTCTGCAGCCGCTATGGTTTCACTAGCTACTGCACCCAGCCAAAACATGAAAACAGGGACCTCTTCCTCTGTACGCCCGTATCTTCCGAAGTCCTCTCCGCCCATGACCGGGTCTACGGCCAGCGTTCGGTCCGGCCCCAGGGCTTCGACAAAAACCTTTTGGACGCGCTCCGCCAGTGCCGGATCGTTGTAAGTAGCTGGTGTGAACTCATCCCGAAGCTCCACCTTCGGGTATTGGCTTTCTTCCAGCCCGGCAGACATCGCTACGCCCTGACAAATGCGCCTGATCTTTTCAATAATAGCGTTGCGGACTTCATCGGTGTAAGAACGCAGGGTCAGTTCCAGTTTGACTTCATTAGGGATGACGTTGCCTTTAGTGCCGCCATGGATCGACCCTACTGTAACTACGGCCGGCTCCAATGGGGAGAGCTCCCGGCTGACGACTGTTTGTAAAGCAACAACGATTCTGGATGCCAGCATGACCGGGTCTTTGGTGGTGTGTGGATAAGCCCCGTGTCCGCCCCTGCCGAACACCGTAATATCCATCATATCAACATTAGCCAGGCTGTACCCGCTCCTGCAGCCGACCTTCCCCGCCTCCATTCCTGCGCTGACGTGCAGGGCAATAGCAAAATCCGGTAGCGGGAAGCGTTCGTAGAGCCCGTCGTTAAGCATTGCTTTGGCACCGCCGCCACGCTCTTCAGCTGGCTGCCCGATGAAAACCAGGGTGCCCTTCCAGGCGTCTTTACGTTCGGCCAGTTGCCGGGCCGTACCCGTCCAGACGGTCATGTGCACATCGTGTCCGCAGGCGTGCATCACTCCGACTTCGGTACCTGCATCATCTTTAGTGGTAACGGTACTGGCATAAGGCAAACCGGTGTCCTCAACGATAGGGAGGGCATCCATATCAGCGCGGACCAGCACGGTAGGCCCTTCGCCGTTGCGCAGGACACCCACAATACCGTAACCGCCCACCTTTTCCGTTACCTCAAAACCAGCTTGCCGCAATTCAGCTGCCATCCGCTTAGCCGTCTCTTTCTCCTGAAAAGAAAGCTCGGGGTGAAGATGGTAATGATGGTAAAGTTTTTCCAGATAGGCATAGTCCTGATTTACCGCCTCTTTCAGGCTGGCGTAGGGGTCGTTGGTACGCGACAGGTAGGCATGGTCGCTACGGGCCTCTTGCTTTAGGGCATCAAGTGCGCCCTGGGCAGAAAGTACAAACGTGCCGGTCAGGATGAATAAAGTTAGTATCAGGTGTTTCATTATCTCAATAGAGTTTATTAATGTAGGTTTTTTATAGGACATGGATTAAGATTTTTTGCCAGATTAAAGAACGCCCGGAACCTCGTAGCCTGAGCTACGAAGGTGAGGACCTGCCTGCGTGTCGAACACTTCGGCAGGCAGGCGTGATGCAGAGCTGGTGAAAAAGACAATTCAGGGACATACAAAACTTACGTTAATAAACTCTAATGGATTCGAAGAAAATAATTGTTGATTGGGTAAAGACGGGCTTTGCTCCAGGCATCACTCTTTCGGGGTTTAGCAAGCAGTTAGCCGTTTGACGGTGCAATTTGTTATACACGCTTGAGCGGGTACTGAATTACCTTTCTGGTTTTCTTATTACATTTAGAGCGTGTCGCTAAAGTCCCGACACGCTCTAAGCTCACCCAAAGTTACATAGATGAACCCTATTGATGCAATAAAAATTAACTTTAACCCGGATCAGCTCACCTTGCTGAATATCTGTCTGGCCTTTATCATGTCCGGGGTTGCCCTCGATCTGCGGGTCGAAAATTTCCGGGATTTGCTGAACCGGCCCAAAGCGCCACTTATCGGGCTAAGTTCACAACTGATTCTATTGCCTGTGCTGACGATCGGGCTGATTTATCTCTTTCAGCCGGCGCCAAGTATTGCATTAGGCATGTTGCTGGTATCCGCCTGCCCGGGCGGTAATGTCTCCAATTTTGCGGTCCATCTGTCCAAAGCCAATACTGCGCTATCGGTACTGATGACCAGCGTGTCCACGCTGGCGGCGGTGGTCATTACGCCCTTGTACTTTACCCTTCTGGCACCCCTCGTGCCGGGTTCCGAAGCTTTGCGGAGCGATATTTTCGTTGCTCCCTTAAGTATGGTTTCGACCATCGTGCAATTGATTTTACTGCCGCTGCTGATTGGCATGGGGCTCCACGCGAAGTTCCCCCGAACCACTGCTATGCTAAAAAAGCCAGTCCGTATACTGTCCATGGCTATCTTTATTGGCTTTGTCATCTTCGCGCTTTACGCCAACTACGAAAACATCGTCAACTACCTGCACATCGTCTTTTACCTGGTGGTGATCCACAATGCGCTGGCGCTTTTTACCGGTTATCAGTGGGCGTACCGCAATGGCCTGCCGCAGGCAGATGCCCGGGCGATTTCCATCGAAACCGGCATTCAAAACTCCGGTCTGGCACTCATTCTGATTTTCAACTTTTTCGACGGTTTGGGCGGCATGGCGCTTGTGGCTGCTTTTTGGGGGGTTTGGCATTTGATTTCCGCATTCTTGCTTTCAACGTGGTGGCAGTACCAGCCGATTTCCGCTACTTCCTTCCGTAAAGAGCAGGCGGAGTAAGCGTCTTGGATTAGAAGGCCAGAATCTTAAAACGCTCGTAAGAAGACCGCTTTTTTTAACAATGTGATATGTATAGATTGTTGAGGTTTTTGTACATTGGGGTGGGGGTAGACTTTTTGTTGGAGAGTGGGGGGCGGAAGCGTTTGTATTCGGTTACAAACGGGTTGAACAGCCGTATATAACAGAGTTATCGATAATAAAAAAAAATAAGAAATGTGGTTTGAAAAACTGACTGGATTTAAAGAAGGCTCACCTGAAAATGTACGATCGAACTTATTGGTTGATGGTGACTCCTTTGTGTCAAAGGCAAACCAAAGACGATTCACATTTGGGAAATTAGAAATACCAACATTAACGGAACTGAAAAAAATCTGTCCACCAAGAGAAGTATTTAAGGATAGAATTCAATTAAGTGAAGTTATCGGTGACGTCCAAGAATTACACAAATCGCCAGATAATACTAATGCTCTTTTCCAAGCCGCATCTCAGTTCAATCTTCTGGAGATGGTTGGCCCACATATTACTCCTGAACAAGGTGTTGATAGATACGAAAGAGACTACACTCAAGGTCCAGCATGTGCAATTGCCTGTGGTGCTGGAACAATATATAGAAATTACTTTGTAGAATTAAAATGTCAGATTGGTCAAACTTCTAATAGCCAAATTGATTGTCTCGAATTGATAGGTAAAGAGCTTGAGAACGACGAATTAAGTTTATGGTCAATGAACAACGGCTATGCCCAAATCAACCAAGAAGGGTTATTAACAATTAACAAGAAAATAGCTGAACTGTCAGATAAACAACGAGAAGAGTTAAAAGGCAAATTGAAGGTAGGTATTCAATGGAATACTGAGGTAACGATATCAAACAAAAGACAGAAAGTGTCACAAATCTATTGTTCAGCATTACCTGTGATGTATAGTTCTATTGACCCAATTTACTGGGAAAGTTTTGCAAGAGTCATTTTGGAGGCAACATATGAAGCAGCAATTCTCAATTTGAAAATTACTCCAATTTAACTTGATACATTTCAGCGACGGAGAAAAGCACCTGCGCCATATTTTCTCTGGGCAGGATTTTGAACAC
>Ga0307978_1000091_pt1 | contig 83159 bp, 82 predicted proteins | sample OrgLakmetage1056_FD_203151 | JGI IMG/M metagenome (GOLD analysis project Ga0307978, IMG submission 203151) | Saline water microbial communities from Organic Lake, Antarctica - #1056 | ecosystem: Environmental > Aquatic > Non-marine Saline and Alkaline > Saline | place: Antarctica: Organic Lake... | reverse complement strand
TGAACCAGAAGAACTCGTCTCCGGCATAGCCTTCGAGCCGGCCCAATTCGCGCCCCTCATTCACTAGCACGAAGGTCGGGGTGAAGACCGGGCGCGAGCGGAACTCGATATCATCCGGCAAGTCCCTGATCTGCACGCGGCGTAATGGCGCGCGCGCGCCCTCGTCTGTCTTGGGATAGATCGGGCCGATCTCTTCGTTCCACCGGGCGCACCAGTGGCACCCGTGCTGCTCGACCATGACCAGTTCAGCGGCGCGGAACGGCCCAGCACCCCCGAGCGCCAGACACGCAGTGATGAAAAAAGCGACAAGGCGGGTCATGTGCGCTTTCAATTGACGCAAGGCTACAGATATTTGATAGTTTGAATGTGTTTTGCAATCAACCCGTCTGAGGCCCGCTGATGTTCGATGTCTCCTTGCTGAGTGCCTTCATCGGTGGGCTGATCGTGTTCTTCTCGCCCTGCATCCTGCCGATCGTGCCGTTCTACCTTAGCTACATGGCCGGTGCCTCGATGTCGGAAATCAGTGCCGAGGGGCGGCTGGCGCCCGGCGTTCGGGGCCGGGCCTTTGCTGCGTCGGTGATGTTCTCGGCGGGGATCATCACGGTCTTCGTTCTGCTCGGCGCGGCCGCCTTTGGGCTGAGCCAAGCATTTCGCAGCTACCAGTTCGAGTTCCGGCTGGTCGCGGCCAGCATCGTGCTGATCCTCGGGCTCCATTTCCTGGGCGTGTTGCGGATCGGGTTCCTGAATCGCGTCTTCCAGATGGAGGCGGGAGATACCAAGAACATGTCCGTTTTAGGGGCCTATGTCGTGGGCTTTGCCTTCGCCGCTGGATGGACGCCCTGCGTGGGCGGCGTGCTGACGGCCGTGGTGTTCACGGCGAGCACCGAATCGACCGCGATGGAGGGTTTGGGCCTGTTGCTTGTCTTCGGGATCGCGATGACGACGCCGTTCATGATCGCCGCGCTGTTCATCGGGCCGTTCCTGCGCTTTGCCTCGAAATTCCGGCGTCACCTGCCCAAGGTTGAAAAGGCCATGGGGCTGCTTCTGATCGTCTTTGCGGCCCTCATTGCCACGGACAGCATCACCTACATTGCGGAATGGATGCTGCAGACGTTCCCGGTATTCCAGAACATCTGACAAGGAGGAGGAAATCATGACCCGGTACTTGACCCTGCTGGCCGCCTTGCTGCTGGCGCTGCCGCTATCCGCTACCGAATTGGGGGATGACGGGCTGCACAAGACCGACTGGATGCGCGAGACCTTCAAGGATCTGCGTGACGATCTTGCCGAAGCCAATGCCGAGGACAAGCGCCTAATGCTGATCGTCGAGCAGCGCGGGTGCATCTATTGCACGCGGATGCACGAGCAGGTGTTCCCGCGCCCGGAGATCGACAGCTATATCCGCGAGAATTTCTTCGTGGTCCAGATCAACCTGCATGGCGAGACCGAGGTTACCGATTTCGATGGCGAGGTCCTGAGCGAGAAGGCGGCGGCACGCAAATGGGGGCTGTTGTTCACGCCATCGATCCTTTTCCTGCCCGAGCAGGTACCCGAGGGAGAGAGCGCGGCGCAGGCCGCGGTCGCGCTGATGCCGGGCGCCTTCGAGGCGGCGACGACACTTGATCTGCTGACATGGGTCAACGAAAAGCGCTATGCGCTTGATACCGAAGAAGATTTTCAACGCTATCACGCGCGCCGCATACAGGAGCGCGCCTCGGGGAATTCCGATTGAAGGCCGGGCATTGGACCCGTGTATTCAGAAATCGGAATTTTATGTTGTGTGCCCACTTAATTGTGTTCTATGATATACAAAAGATTGAATGTGTTGGGGAGGACGCATGAGACACGTAATTCTGATGCTGGTGCTGGTTGGCACGGCGGGCGGTGTGACCGCGGCCGAGGTCAAGCCGGGGAATGTTTCGTACGATAATGGCGCGGTTGCGCAGTCGCTTACCGGTCAGCCCGGCGATCCTGCGCGCGGACGCGAGGTGGTGGGAGGCAAGTCGCTCGGCAATTGCGTGGCCTGTCACGCAGTCTCGGATCTCAGCGACGTGCCGTGGCATGGCGAGATCGGGCCGCCGCTTGATGGGGCCGGAGAGCGCTGGAGTGAGGCGGAGTTGCGCGGCCTTGTCATCAACGCCAAAAAGATGTTTCCCGGCACGATGATGCCGGCCTTCTACAAGGTCGACGGCTTCATCCGCCCCGGTGATGCCTATACCGGCGAGGCGGCCCCCGAGGATCTGGATCCGATCCTCAATGCGCAGCAGATCGAGGACGTGGTGGCGTACCTGTCCACCTTGGAATACTGACCGCCGCCCGCAAGGCGGGACGGCCCTGAAAAGGAGATCCGACACATGACAATGACACGACGCAACGTGATGGTGATGGGGGCGGGCGCCTTCGTGGCCTTGGGCTTGCCGATGTCGGCAAGCGCGGCCGCCGAGGACGCGATCACCGAATTCACCGGCGGCGCGGACATGGGCAGCGAGGGCGTCACCCTGACCGCCCCCGAGATCGCCGAGAACGGCAACACCGTGCCGATAGAGATCGACGCGCCGGGCGCCGAGGCGGTGATGATCCTGGCCATGGGCAACCCGACGCCGGGTGTCGCCGAGTTCAAGTTCGGTCCGCTGGCGGCCTCGCAAAGCGCCTCGACCCGAATCCGGCTTGCCGGCACGCAGGACGTGGTGGCCGTCGCCCGGATGAAGGACGGCTCTTTTGCCAAGGCGTCGAAAAACGTCAAGGTGACCATCGGCGGCTGTGGCGGCTGATCCAGCAATCAGGAGATCAAGACAATGGCAGAAAATGTAAGACCCCGCGTGAAAGCGCCGCGTCAGGCCTCCGCCGGCGAAGCGGTCACGATTAAGACGCTGATCAGCCACCCGATGGAATCCGGTCAGCGCAAGGACAGCGACGGCAATACGATCCCGCGCTCGATCATCCACCGCTTCACCTGCGAATTCAACGGCGAGATCGTGGTGGATGTGGCGATGGAGCCGGCGATCTCGACCAATCCGTATTTTGAGTTCGAGGCGGTGGTACCCGAGGCCGGTGACTTCAAGTTCACCTGGTACGACGATGACGGCTCTGTCTACGAAGACACCCAATCGGTCGCACTGGCCTGAGGCCAAACTCGTCGGGGAGGGGCGAACATGAAAAAAACAACAGCCATCACGGCGCTTCTGGGCGCCGGCGCGATGACGACGGGGGCGGTGCTTGCCGAGCCGGTCGAGGACAACCTTGTCGTCAACGGCCAGATCGAGATGACCACCTGGACCGAACGGTCTGATGTCGTGGAGGGCAAGCTGCCCGAGATCATCTCGGGCTGGCATTTCCGCGGCACCGAGACGCGCGCGATGCAGTCCGACGATTTCGACAATCCCGGCATGATCTTCGTCGAGGATGCGCAGGAGTCATGGTTCACGCCCGTGGGGGACGCGGGCAAGTCCTGTGCAAGCTGCCATGATGACGTGGCCGAAAGCATGAAGGGCGTTCGCGCGGTCTACCCCAAGTGGAACGAGGACGCGCAAGAGGTCCGGACGCTGGAGATGCAGGTCAATGCCTGCCGCACCGAGAACATGGAGGCCGAGCCGCTGGATTATACCAGCACCGAGATGACGAGCATGGTCGCGCTGATCTCTTCGGTGTCACGCGGCATGCCGGTCGATGTGGCCACCGATGGCCCGGTGTCCGAGACGTGGGAGGCGGGCAAGGAGCTGTACTATACCCGCACCGGTCAGCTCGAACTGAGCTGCGCCAATTGTCACGAGGACAATTACGGTCGCATGATCCGGGCCGATCATCTCAGCCAGGGGCAGATCAACGGCTTTCCCGTCTACCGGCTGAAGAACACCAAGCTGAACTCGGTTCATGCGCGGTTCAAGGGCTGCGTGCGTGACACTCGGGCCGAGACGTTTGCCCCCGGCAGCCCGGAATTCGTGGCGCTCGAGCTTTACGTGGCGAGCCGCGGCAACGGTCTGTCGGTCGAGGGACCGTCCGTCCGCAACTGACGAGAGACCCCGCCGGGCGCGCCGCCGGCGGGGTTTTTTCTTGGTAAAGATATTCAATAAACCGCATGTGATGTGGGCGGAACTGGAAAGGTCAGACATGATCTCGCGTCGGGATTTTCTTCAAACGAGCATGGCCGCGTCGGCAATCATGGGCGCATCGTCCTTTGGCAACTGGTCAAAACTGGCCGCGCAGCAGGCGCTTAGCCAGGATCAGTTGTTGCAATTCGACACGTTCGGCAATGTCAGCCTAATCCACATCACCGACATTCACGCGCAGCTCAAGCCGATCTATTTCCGCGAGCCGTCGGTCAATATTGGCGTGGGCAACAACAAGGGCGTGGTGCCACATGTCACCGGCGCAGAGTTCCGCAAGCTCTACGGCATCGACGATGGCAGTCCGTCGCATTACGCGCTGTCCTCGGGGGATTTCGCCGCGCTCGCCAAGACCTATGGCAAGGTCGGCGGGCTCGACCGCGTAGCGACCGTGATCGACGCGATCCGCGCTGACCGCCCCGATGCGCTGCTGCTGGATGGCGGGGATACGTGGCACGGATCCTACACCTGCCACCAGACGCAAGGTCAGGACATGGTCAACGTGATGAACGCGCTCAAACCCGATGCGATGACGTTCCATTGGGAATTCACCCTCGGGTCGGCGCGGGTGCGCGAGATTGTCGAGGATCTGCCTTTTGCCGCCCTCGGTCAGAACATATTCGACGCCGAATGGGACGAGCCTGCGGAGATGTTTCCGCCCTACAAGTTTTTCGAGCGCGGCGGCGTCAAGATCGCCGTGATCGGTCAGGCTTTCCCCTACATGCCGATCGCCAATCCCGGCTGGATGTTTCCGGAATACAGCTTTGGCATCCGCGACGAGAATATGCAGTTGATGGTCGACGAGGTGCGCGGGCAGGGCGCCGAACTGGTCGTCTGCCTCAGCCATAACGGCTTTGACGTCGACAAGAAGATGGCTGGAAAGGTCAAGGGAATCGACGTGATCCTGACGGGGCACACCCATGACGCGCTGCCCGAGCCGGTGCTGGTGGGTGATACGATCCTGATCGCAAGCGGGTCCAACGGCAAATTCGTCAGCCGCGTGGACCTCGACGTGCAGAACGGGCGCATGATGGGTTTCCGGCACAAGCTGATCCCGATCTTTTCCGACGTGATCGCGCCGAAACCAGAGATCACCACGCTGATCGACGAACAGCGCGCGCCGTTCAAGTCCGACCTTGAAGAGGTGATCGGTCAGACCGACGACCTGTTGTACCGTCGCGGCAATTTCAACGGCACATGGGACGACCTAATCTGCGATGCCCTGCTGTCGGAACGCGACGCCGATATCGCCATGTCGCCCGGTGTGCGGTGGGGGCCAAGCCTGATCTCCGGACAAGACATCACCCGCGAGGATATCTTCAACGTCACTTCGATGAGCTATGGCGAGGCATATCGCAGCGAGATGACCGGTGACTTCATCAAGGTCATCCTTGAAGACGTGGCAGACAACATTTTCAACCCCGATCCCTATTACCAGCAGGGCGGCGATATGGTGCGCACCGGCGGGCTGGCATACCGGATTGATATCAACCAGCCGCAAGGCCGTCGGATCAGCGACCTGACGCTGCTGCGCACCGGCGAGGCGATTGATCCGTCGAGGAATTACGTGGTGGCTGGTTGGGCCTCGGTCAACGAGGGTACCGAGGGCCCGCAGATCTGGGACGTGGTCGAGGATCACATCCGCAAACTGGGCACGGTTCGTGTCAGCCCGAATGACAGCGTCAAGGTTGTTGGCGCGTAGAGACTGTCGAAAGGAGACATATCCGATGTCCGAGCTTTTCAAGGGGAAACCGGCCTCGCGTCGCGCGTTTCTGCACGGCAGCGTGGCCGCGGCAGCCGGGGCCTTGACCGCTAGCGCGGCGCGCGCCGGCGCGCCCGACCCGCTGATCACCGAGGCGCAGCCTTGGGCGCAGGGCTGGGGCGACCCGGTGGACGCGGCACCGTACGGGATGCCGATCAAGTTCGAGTCGGACGTGGTGCGGCGCACCGTCGAATGGCTGACCGCCGATCTGACAAGTTCCATCAACTTCACCCCGATGCATGCGCTTGACGGCACGATTACACCTCAGGGCTGCGCGTTCGAGCGGCACCATTCTGGCGCGATAGAGCTGCGCAAGGAGGATTACCGACTGATGATCAACGGGCTGGTGGATCGTCCGCTGGTCTTCACCTATGCCGATCTGGAACGGTTTCCGCGCGAGAACCACGTCTATTTCTGCGAATGCGCCGCCAATACCGGCATGGAATGGGCGGGTGCGCAACTGAATGGCGCGCAGTTCACGCATGGCATGATCCACAACATGGAATATACCGGGGTTACGCTTCGCACCCTGCTGGAAGAGGCCGGTCTGGACGCGGCGGGTGATCTGTCGGACAAGTGGGTGTTTGTCGAGGGTGCGGATGCCTCGTCGAACGGTCGCTCCATCCCGATGGAGAAGGCGCTGGATGATGTTCTGGTGGCATTCAAGGCCAATGGAGAGGCCCTGCGCAAAGAGCATGGCTATCCCGTGCGCCTTGTCGTGCCGGGCTGGGAAGGTAATCTCTGGGTCAAGTGGCTGCGCCGCATCGAGGTGACCGACGCCGCCGTCGAAAGCCGCGAGGAAACCTCGAAATACACCGACACGCTGGCCGATGGCACGAGCCGCAAATGGACATGGGTGATGGATGCCAAGTCGATCATCACCTCGCCCAGCCCGCAGGCGCCCATCACCCACGGGTCGGGACCGCTGGTCATCTCAGGGCTTGCGTGGTCCGGGCACGGCGCGATCACCCGCGTCGATGTCTCGAAGGATGGCGGCAAGTCGTGGCAGACCGCGCGTCTCGCGCGAGAGCCCGGATCGAAGGCCCTGACGCGGTTCTACCTCGATACGACCTGGGACGGCGAAGAGATGCTGCTTCAGGCCCGCGCAATGGACGAGACGGGTTACGTGCAGCCCACCAAGGCGCAGCTGCGCGAGGTTCGTGGCGAGAACTCGATCTATCACAACAACTGCATTCAGACATGGTGGGTGCGGCCCGATGGGGAGGCAGAGAATGTCGAAGTATCTTGAGATCGCGTTGATCGCCGGGCTTCAGGTCGGCCTGACCACCAGCGCGAGCACGGCCGAAGATTACGGTCTGGGCCGTGAGGCCTTGCCGGAGGAGATCGAGGCCTGGGACGTCAACATCATGCCCGACGGTCGCGGCCTGCCCGAGGGGTCCGGCGATGTCTGGACCGGGGAAGAGGCGTTCGGCATGTACTGCGCCTCGTGCCACGGTGATTTCGCCGAGGGCGTCGGCAATTGGCCCAGCCTCGCGGGTGGCCAAGGCACGCTCGACCGCGCCGATCCGGTCAAGACCGTCGGCTCCTACTGGCCGTATCTTTCGACCGTTTGGGATTACGTCAACCGCTCGATGCCCTACGGCTATGCCCAGAGCCTGAGCGCCGACGAGGTCTACGCGATCACCGCCTACATCCTCTATTCCAACGGTATCGTGGAGGATGTTTTCACCCTCAGCCACGAGAATTTCGACGAGGTCGAGATGCCTAATGCCGACGGGTTCATCGTCGATGACCGGGCTGAGACGGAATATCCCGACTGGCGTCGCGACCCGTGCATGGAGGATTGCAAGGATGCGGTCGAGGTCACAATGCGCGCTGCCGTGCTGGACGTGACGCCCGCGGACGACGAGTCCTCGGGGGCGGACTAGACGCGTGTCTCGGACCATCGGAATTACGCGGTCACAGGGCCGCGCGATACCGGTGGCGGCCGTCTTGGCGCTTCTCGGCGCAGGCCTCATGCCGGGTCCGGTCCGCGCCGACCTGATCGGCGATGCCGAGGCCGGCAAACGACATTACCAAGATTGCATCGGCTGTCACCAGATCGGCAAGGGGGCCGAGGACGCGATCGGCCCCCATCTGAACGGGATTTTTGGCCGGCGCGCCGCGGCGCATGAAGGCTACCCCTATTCGGACTCGATGCAGCGGGCGGGCGTCGATGGCCTGACCTGGACGCTCGAGACACTCGACGCATATGTCGAGAACCCCCGCGCGCTCGTCTCGAAGACCCGGATGAGCTATCCGGGCCTCGAAGATGCCGGGGCGCGCGCGGACCTTCTGGCCTACCTGCGGCGCTTCTCCGACAACCCCGCGAACATCCCGGAGGCCGCGCCGACCGCGGTCGGCACCGACCACTCGGTCGATCCCGAGATCCTCGCGATTCAAGGCGATCCGGCGTATGGTAAATACCTCAGTAGCGAATGCGTCAGCTGCCACAGGGCCGATGGTGCCGCCGATGGCATCCCGTCGATCACCCGCTGGCCAGAGCGCGATTTCGTGGTCGCGATGTATGCCTACAAGAAAAACCTGCGTCCCCATCCGGTGATGCAGATGATGGCCGGACGCCTGTCGAACGAGGAGATCGCGGCGCTTGCGGCCTATTTCAAGGACCCCGACTGAAACGGGGCCTGTCGAAGGGAGGAGAGACCATGACCTTGAACAGACGCAAATTCATTGCCGTCGGAACGGCGGCGGCGGCATCGCTTTCGGCACCTGCGGTGCTCGGCCAAGGTGCGGGTCGGCCACGCGTGGTCGTGATCGGCGGCGGCTCGGGCGGGGCCACCGCCGCGCGTTATATCGCCAAGGATAGCGACGGCGCCATCGACGTGACGCTGGTCGAGCCGTCGCGCAGCTATTACACCTGCTATTTCTCCAACCTTTACATCGGCGGCTTTACCGATCTTGACGACATCAGCCATAGCTACGGCACGCTGGCCGCGAAATACGGGATCAACGTGGTGCATGACTGGGCCGTGGGCGTGGATCGGTACGCTAGGACCGTCCAGCTCGCCGGCGGCGACGTGATGCCCTATGACAAGCTGATCCTCAGCCCCGGCATTGATTTCGTCGAGGATTCCGTGCCCGGCTGGTCCTTTGCGGCGCAGAACCTTATGCCGCACGCCTACAAGGCCGGCTCGCAAAGCGAGTTGCTCAAGGCGCAGGTCATGGCGATGCCCGAGGGCGGGCGTTTCGCGCTGGTCGCGCCGCCGAACCCTTACCGCTGCCCGCCGGAACCTTACGAGCGCGTGTCGATGGTGGCGTATGTCCTGAAACAGACCAATCCGACCGCCAAGATCCTGATCGCCGATCCGAAGCTGAAATTCTCCAAGCAGGCGCTTTTCGAAGAAGGCTGGCAGCGGCATTACAGCGGTATGATCGAGCGTATCGGCCCGGATTTCGGCGGCGAGAATACCAGCGTCGACCCCGAGGCGATGACCATCGATATCGACGGGATGGTCGAAAAAATCGATGTCTGCAACGTGATCCCCGCGCAGAAGGCCGGCCGCATCGCCGAGATAGCAGGCGTCACCGAGGGCAATTGGGCGCCGGTCAACGCAGCCGACATGTCCTCGACGGTCGACCCGGATATCCATGTCCTCGGCGATGCCGCGGCGCAGGGCGACATGCCCAAATCCGGTTTCGCCGCCAACAGCCAGGCCAAGGTCTGCGCCATGGCGGTGCGCGGTGCGCTGACCGGCTCCAAGGTGTTCCCGGCGAAGTTCACCAATACCTGCTGGTCGCTGATCGCCGAGGAGGATGGCGTCAAGGTGGGTGCCACCTACGAGGCGACCGACGAAAAGATCGCCAAGGTCGACGGCTTCATCTCGCAGACCGGCGAGGATCCCGCGACGCGCAAGTCGACCTACGAGGAATCGGTGGGATGGTACTCGGGCATCACCGCCGATATGTTTAGCTGATCGGTGCCTGGCCACCGGTCCTTGAAAAGGAGAACGAGATGAAAACAATGATGTTGGCCGGGATACTTGGCCTTGCGGCGGCCCCTGTCACGGGACAGGAGGTGGTGACCTACCCCTTTAAGGGCAGCTTCGGCGATGCCGCTTTCGCCGTAGAAAGCGCTATCCTCGACCGGGGGCTGGTGATCGATTTCACCAGCCATGTGGGCGACATGCTCAACCGCACGCGCGAGGACGTGGGCAGCGACGTCAAGCTGTTCGAAGCGGCCGACATCTTCTTGTTCTGTTCGGCCAAGCTGTCGCGCGAGGTGATGGAAGAAAACCCGATGAATATCGGCCATTGCCCTTACGGAGTGTTCGTGGCCGAGCGTGAGGACGAGGTGATGGTCGGCTACCGCACCTATCCCGAGGGCGAGATGCAGAAAGTGCAGGCGTTTCTGGACGAGATCGCGCAAGACGCGGTCGAGTGACGGTCTTCGACCGGGTTGCGCGAACAGCCCGGCCGATGGCGATCACCGCACCGGATACAGTCCCGGATTGAACGGGCGTGACCCCTCGCGCTCCGTTTCTTCTGGCAAGAAATATCCCGGGGGTCCGGGGGCTGGCCCCCGGTGGCGCTGATCTTGTCACTCCCACTCCATCTGCTCGTAGACACGGCCCGCGTTCTTCGTCGCGAGTTCCTCGAACGTGTCGAGATGGGTGTAGGGTGACTGGTCCACGTAATAGGCATCCGCCAGATCGCCGCCCGCGTCGATATGGTTTTGGATCTTGCCCCGCAGGTATTCCAGGTACCCCTTGGTATAGCGCCGGACCTGATCCATGTTGGTCGGGTGCCCGTGGCCAGGGATCACGTATGTGGCACCGAGCGGCTCGAACGCGCGGTCCCAGGTTTCCAGCCAGTCACGGGTGATGGTCTCGGGAAAGATCGGCAGCATCCGCTCGTGGAAGGCCATGTCGCCCGAGATCACGAGGCTTTGTTCGGGTAGCCAGATGACAATATCGCCGGGGCTGTGCGCCGGGCCGAGATACCGCGCCTCGATGCGGTAATCCCCCATCTCCAGAAGGTACTCATCGGCGAAGGTTTCCGTCGGCGGCACGACCTCCGTGCCCTCGGCGCGCTCCTTGGTGATGCGCCGGGCGGCCTCCAGCGACATGCCGGCATCGTGTTCGATCTCTGCCAGCACATCCTCATGCGCGATGACCGGCACGCCCTGATCCACCCAGTACGAGTTGCCGAGCATCGCGTGGCCTTGGCCGTTCTCGTTGAAGACATGGGTCACGGGCTGGTCGGTGATCTGCCGGATCTCGTCATGCAGGGCGCGGGCCAGCCCATGGGAGGCGCCGGCATTGACGACGACCACGCCCTCGCCGGTGACGATGAAGCTGAGATTGTTGTTGTGGCCCGCATTCTCGTAGGTCGGGGGCGCGGTGGCGCCGATGGCGGACCAGACACCGGGGATGAACTCCACCGGTTTCGAATAAAGCAGCGATCCGGGATATTGATCGGCGATATCCTCGCTGGCGAAGGCCGTGCCGGCAGAGAAAAGCGCGATGGCCATCAGAAGGGCGCGTGTCATGTCAAACCTCCGTCACGAAGCGGTAGGCGCCGTCGGTGCGCTCGACCCGGCCAAGACCGCCATCCGGCAGGTGGAAGCCCACCATCGGCATCCGTTCGGTCGCCAGCATGTCGAGCAACCGGAGCCGCGTCGCGATCCCGGTTTCGGGATCCTGATCCGAGCCGCTTGGCCAGGCGGGCCGTTCCACGGCCAGATGCCCATTGACGATCGCGTCGCCCACCACCATCACGGCGTCCGACCCGCGCCGGATCTCGAAGCTCATGTGACCGGGTGTGTGCCCGAAAGACGCGTGCGCCATGATACCCGGCAGCACTTCGTCGCCGTCCTTGAAATGCTCCACCATGTCCTCGATCGCGGCAAGGCGGCGCGCTGCGCCCACGGCAAAGCTCGCGCGGTCCTCGCCGATCGTGTCCACCGTGTCGGGGTCGGTCCAGTAGGCCCATTCCGCCTGCCCGATCATGTGGGTGGCGTTGGTGAAAAGCGGATCGTCGAAATCGTCGAGCACGCCCCAGAGATGATCGGGATGCGCATGCGTGAAAAGCACGTGGGTGATGTCGCCCGGCGCGACCCCCGCCGCATCGAGGGCCGACCGCAATTTCCCCGCGCTTGGCATGAATCCCGAGCCGGAACCCGCATCGAAGAGCACGGTATTGGCATCCTCGCGGTACAGCGTGAGATTGCAGGGCGGCTCCAGCATGTCGCCGGTTATGCCATGCTCTGCCAGGATCGGCGCGGCCTTTTCCGGATCGAGATCGCCGAGCATGAAATCGCGGGGCAGCTGCAGGTGACCATCGCTGAGCGTGGTCAGCCGCGCAGAGCCGAGCGTCATTTCCGTTGCAGCGCGCGAGGTGCCGGGCCAGCCGAAGAGCGCGCCTGCGCCCATGGCCCCCATTATGTAACGTCTGGTCAATGCCATTTCCGCGTCCTCCCATGAAATTCGCATTCGTGAATACGATGCGGAAATCAGGGGAAGAGTTCAAGTGGTATGGCTTTGTGACGAGCTAGGCAGAGGTGCGGGTCAGACGCGACGTTTCGCGGATGTGAAAGTCACGGTCGGTTTCATCGGCTTCCGGCCCGCGCGACAGGTGGCGTGCCTGGTCGAAGAACCCTTGGCCCGGAAGCCCGTCGCGCGCGCGGCTGACGACATGCGCCGCGATGAAGGGGCGACCTGCCGCGGCATCCTCTTGCATCGTGATCTCCAGCGCGCGCGTGACGCGATTGACCGAGCCGGGCAGCCAAAGCCCGAGCGCGCGCGCGAGGGCGCCATAGGTAATGGGTGTCTCACCGCCGTCCAGCTCTTCGAGATGGGTGCGCACCTGTCGGGCAAGATCCTGTTCCTTGTCAGCCGCAGCCCCGGTCGAGCGGGGGGGCGGGATCTCGCGTGCGCTTCCGTCGGCCCGCACCTCGGCCGCCCAGGCACGCGTGGCGCTGCGCAGCACGATCCGGGTCTTGCCTTCGTCCGCGCCCTGACCCGTTTCGGTGACCCCGACCACGTCCCCGTTTTGCAGTCCCGCATGCAGCGTCTCGGGCGTCAGTCCAAGGCGCGGCGCCAGATAGTCGGGATCGACCATGATCTGCCCGTCCTGCCAGTCGATGACACCGGGTGGCACCGGCCGGTCGAGCATCGGCGATGGCCCGTCCTGGCGGCTGTAATAGGGCGCGTCACCGGCACCGTGATCGGTCACATCCTCGATGTCGCGAATTTGTGGCAGCGCGGCGCGCAGCATGCGTTCCACCCCGTCGCGCAAGGTGGCCGCAGAGGCCGCACAGCCCTGGCACCCGCCCGACATGCGCAGATGCACAATGCGGTCCTTGACCTTTTCGACCTCGATATGCCCGCCATGCGCGGCGACGGCCGGATTGACCTGTGCGTCCAGAAGCGCCGCCACCTGTTTCAGAAGGGCGGTGTCGGGATCCTGATCGGCCGCCTCGTGCCCGAGCGGCGCGTCGGTCGCGTCAAGCACCTGCCGGATCGCCGCGGCGATCGCGGGTTTCAGGTCGGGCCAGTCGGCCTTGTCGTTCTTCTTGATCCAGATCGTGGCGTCAGACACCTCGACCCGGGCCACCCCCTTGAGATCGAACAGCGCGCGCGGCAGAGAGGCGTCGCCGGGCGTGTCGAAACGCGCGGTGCGTCCGGGGGCGATGGCGTCGTCGAGCACGAACCCCATCACATCGGGGTCGCGTGCCGACGCCTGGGCGCGGATGCGGCGCTTGGGTGCGGTCTCAGACATCTTCGACCGCCACGTTCTGCATGCGGCGCAACGCTTTTAAGGTGTAGATCCCGGTATCGTGCCCGTCGCTGAACGCCATGCCGAGCGCGTAGTTCCCGACGCTCCAGATCCGGGTCAGGCGGATGTCGAGCGGCACGGCATCCGGATCGAGCAGCCGCTTGCCCGACATCTCTTCGCGGCACTTGGCGCAGGCGCAATCGATCCGCAGGTCGCGCGGGGCAAGGCGGCTTTGAGCGCCATCCCCCCAGCCAAGGATCAGCGCAGCGCCGTCATGGTCAAGGGACAAGAGGCGCTCTGGCGGGCCGTTATCGCCGGGCGCTGCGTTCGTCGGTTTGCCCTCGCCGGTCTCGATCGTCCAGGCGAACGGCGTGGCGATCCCGGTGGCGGGCGCCGCCCCGGTCGCGAGCGTGGATGCAATCGCGCGATAGGCGGTGGCGGCCGGGCCATCGGGCGCGGCGGTCAGCAACGGTGTCCCGTCGTCGCCGCAATCGACAACCGAGGGATCGAGCGGCACCTTGCCCAGAAAATTCACGCCGAGTTCCTTTGCGATGGCCTCGCCGCCGCCTTGGTGGAAGATGTGCGTCACCGTTCCGCAGGAAGGGCAGGTGAACCCGCTCATGTTCTCGATCACACCCAGCACGGGGACGTTCACCTGCTCCATCATCCGCAGGCCGCGTCGCGCGATCTTGAGGCTGACATCCTGCGGCGTGCTGACGATCACTGCACCCGACAGCGGAAAGCTCTGCGCGAGGCTCAACTGGATGTCACCGGTGCCCGGCGGCAGGTCCAGGAGCAGCACGTCCAGCGCGCCCCAGTCCACCTGGCTGACGAACATCTGCAGGTATTTCGTGACCATCGGCCCGCGCAGGATCGCCGGGGCATCATCCGGGCTGAGCATGGCCATTGACATCACCTTGACCCCGTATGCCTCGGCGGGGATGACCTTGCCCTCGGGCGACATGCCGGGCTTCTCGCCGGTCGCGATGCCGAGCATGCCGGGGATCGACGGGCCGTAAACATCGGCATCGACCACGCCGACGGCCAGCCCGGCCTCGGCCATGGCGACGGCAATATTGGCGGTGACTGTGGATTTGCCAACCCCGCCCTTGCCGCTGCTGATTGCGATCATGCGGGGGTGGCTTTGGCTGCCGCCCGGATCACGCTCTGTCATTTGATGGTCCTTCTTCAAGTTGGGTTGCGCGCACGGGCCCGTCATAGCTGGCGCAAAGTCTGTCGATCTCGTCGGTCGCAAGGGCGACCGCCATGCAGGCGCAATATCCGCTGTCGCCCGCCGGTGTGAAATGCGTGCAATCGCTGCAGGTCCCGAAGGCCTGTGTCTGTCGCGTGCCGGCCAGAGAGGCCGTCAGATGCGACAGGGCCTCGAGCAGATCGGCGCGCTGACCTTGGGCCAGATCGCCGATGCTGCCGACAAGGTCGCGCAGTGGATCCTCGTCCAGCATTGCCTGACCGGTTGATGTCAGATCAAAGCGCACGCTGCGCCCATCAGTGGCCGATTTGTGCCGGGTGATCAGGCCGCGCTGTTCCAGCGTCTTGATGGTCTGCGAGGCAGTTCCACGTGTCGTCGCCTGAAACCGCGCGAAGGCGGAGGGCGTGCGCGTGCTGCCATTGGCACTGGCAAAAAAGCGCAGGCACGTCCACTGCGCTGCGGTCAGCCGAGATCGCGTGTCTTCGACCCGGGCGGCCCGCCCGAGATGCACCAGCAATTCGGCAATACGTCGCGCCTGTCCCAATCCGTCTGTCATGCCAAAGAGATATGGAATCGAAATCACTTTGACAAGCGGGGGCTTGATCATTTAGTTTCGAAGCGAAACAATCAGAGACAGGCTGATGAACAAACCCGTGATGAACTGGACCGCAGGGTCGCAGCGCAAGCGAAGCGCGGCGATGCTGTCCGCGCAGGAAGAGCGCGATCTATTGCGGGCCTGGCAAGACCGCGGCGACCGACAGGCGCTGGACAGGATCATCCAGGCGTTCGCTCCATTGGCTGCGGCAAGTGCGGCGCGGTTTTCCGGAACTCCGGGCGAGGCCGATCCGGATCTGGTCCAGCAGGCCAATATTGGCCTGATGAAGGCCGCCGACAGGTTCGAACCGGCGCGCGGGAATCGATTCGCGACCTATGCGGTGTGGTGGATCCGGGCAGAGATCCAGGCCTACCGGCGTGCCAACACGTCGATCGTGCGCCGTCCCAATTCGCCCCAGATCCGCAAGGTTGCAGCACAGCTTCCGGGCCTCGATGCAGAGATGTCCAACGAGGAAGGCTCCGACAGCGCCGAGGCCGAGCGTCGCATCGCGGAAAAGCTGGACATCACGCCGGAGCGGCTAGCCGATCTGCGCGCGCAGCTGTCGGTGACCGATCGGTCGCTGAACATACGCCCATCCGGACCGGATGGGGACGAGAGCATCGCGCTTCTCCCGGACCCATCAACCGTTGACGCATCCGATGCGATGCATCCCCTGGACGTGGACGTGCTCCGCGATGTTCTGGTCGAGGCGCTGGAGGTTCTGCCGGACCGCGAGCGCGAGATTGTTCTTGCCACGGAATTGAGCGATCCGCCCCAGACGCTTGCAACCCTGGGTGAGCGTTTCGGCATATCGAGGGAACGTGTGCGGCAATTGCGCGAGCGTGGTCTGGAACGACTGCGCAAAGCCCTGCGCGACCGGGCGCTTGCCCCCGACGTTTTCATGTAGGCGCAGACCTTCACTTCAGCCTGCGACGCAGTTTCATCGCGGGCTTGGCATGGTCGATCTCGGGGCTTTGAGGGCCAAAATACCGCGCAGGACGCCCGATTCAGTGATCCGGCATCGCTGATTGACGAGGAATGTCCGTGCAGGTGATGTCTATTCAAAGGAAAACGGCGGCCACAGTGGCCGCCGTTTTCGAGTTCGCATTAGTCCTGCCGTCCGGACAGTATCACTCGGCTGTCAGCAGCGGCGGTTTCTTCTTGCCCGACAGACGGCGGTTAGACGGTCCCTCGATCTCTAGATCGATTGCGCCGTCCTTCACGCCGACCCGGACCAGACCACCCTTCGCAAGCTTGCCGAAGAGCAGCTCCTCGGCCAGCGGCTTCTTGATGTGCTCTTGGATGACACGGCCAAGGGGGCGTGCGCCCATCTTGTCGTCATACCCCTTTTCGGCGAGCCATTCGGCGGCCGGTTCCGTCAGTTCGATGGTCACGTCGCGATCCAGAAGCTGCGCTTCGAGTTGCAGCACGAACTTCTCGACGACTTTCAGAATCACCGACTTCGGCAGCGGCCCGAACGAGATCACAGCATCCAGCCTGTTGCGGAATTCCGGGCTGAATGTCCGCTCGATCGCGGCCGTATCCTCGCCCTCACGGCGGTCGCGGTTGAAGCCGATCGCGGATTTCGCAAGTTCCGTCGCGCCCGCATTCGATGTCATGATGAGGATGACATTGCGGAAGTCCACATTTCGTCCGTTGTGATCGGTCAGGGTGCCGTGGTCCATCACCTGCAACAGGATGTTGAACACGTCGGGATGCGCCTTCTCGATCTCGTCGAGCAGCAGCACACTATGCGGATGCTGGTCGACGCCGTCGGTCAACAGCCCGCCCTGATCGAACCCGACATAGCCCGGCGGCGCCCCGATCAGGCGGCTGACGGCATGCTTTTCCATGTACTCTGACATGTCGAAGCGCAGCAGTTCCACCCCGAGCGTGTCGGCCAGCTGGTTTGCCACCTCTGTCTTGCCGACGCCCGTCGGGCCGGTGAAGAGGTAGTTGCCGATTGGCTTTTCGGGTTCTCGCAGCCCGGCGCGCGCAAGCTTGATCGCAGAGCTGAGCGCCGTGATTGCCGCATCCTGCCCGAAGACCGCGCGTTTCAGCGTGCCTTCGAGATCGCGCAGCACCTCGGCATCGTTTTTCGAGACGTGCTTGGACGGGATGCGCGCGATCTTGGCGATCACGTTCTCGATCTCTTTCACACCGATCGACTTGCGCCGCTTGGAGGCGGCGACCAGATGCTGCGCCGCACCGGCCTCGTCGATCACGTCGATCGCCTTGTCGGGCAGCTTGCGGTCGTTGATGTACCGCGCCGAGAGGTCGACCGCTGTACGGATCGCATCATTGGTGAACTTCACGCTGTGATGATCCTCGAAATACGGCTTCAGCCCGTTGAGGATCTTGATCGTATCCTCGACGGTTGGCTCGACGACGTCGATTTTCTGGAACCGGCGCGACAGGGCGCGATCCTTTTCGAAATGCTGGCGATACTCCTTGTAAGTGGTCGATCCCATGCAGCGCAGCTTGCCGCTTTGCAGCGACGGCTTGAGCAGGTTGGACGCATCCATGGCTCCGCCGGACGTTGCGCCGGCCCCGATCACCGTGTGGATCTCGTCGATGAACAGCACCGCGTCAGGATGCTTTTCAAGCTCGTTCATGACGGCCTTGAGACGCTCTTCGAAATCCCCGCGGTAGCGCGTGCCGGCCAAAAGCGCACCCATGTCGAGCGAGTATATCGTGGTCTTGGCGAGCACCTTTGGCGTCGCGCCCTTGACGATCTTGAGGGCCAAACCCTCGGCGATGGCTGTCTTGCCAACACCCGGATCGCCCACGAGAATGGGATTGTTCTTGCGCCGACGGCACAGCACCTGGATGCACCGCTCCACCTCTGTGTCGCGTCCGATCAGCGGATCGACATCTCCAGTACGTGCCTTTTCGTTGAGATCGACGCAGTATTTAGCAAGCGCGGAATCGCCCGCCTCGACCGCATCGGATTCGCCATGTTTCGTCGATCCGTCCTCGTCAACGTCGGTCGCACCGGTCACCGGGCGGGATTCGCCGAACGCGGGGTCCTTGGCGACACCGTGGGCGATGAAATTCACCGCGTCGTAGCGCGTCATGTCCTGTTCCTGCAGGAAATAGGCGGCGTTCGACTCACGCTCGGCAAAGATCGCGACAAGCACGTTGGCCCCTGTCACCTCTGTCCGGCCCGAGGACTGGACATGGATCGCGGCCCGCTGGATCACACGCTGGAACGCGGCGGTCGGCACCGCCTCGGACCCGTCGATATCGGTCACGAGATTGGCGAGGTCGTTGTCGATGAACTCGACGAGCGTGGTGCGCAATTCCTCGGTTTCGACGCTGCATGCCTTGAGCACGCGCGACGCATCGGGTTCGTCAACGAGGGCGAGCAGAAGATGCTCCAGCGTTGCAAACTCGTGCCGCCGCGCATTGGCAAGCGCCAGAGCCGCGTGGATTGCCTGTTCGAGTGTGTTCGAAAATGAAGGCACGGTCGTGCTCCTTCTATTCTTGGACGGGGCGGATTGCCCCGATCCTTGGCCTCATGGTCTTAAAGTTTGGTCGATACCGACCATGCTTCAAGGATTTTTTTGACAAACCGGATCGGTTTTCAACCGCTCGCATGACATTTCCACCACACGCGCATCAGAAACGGTCTTTCCTCGCACGTATTTCCGCGAACACCTCGACCGGGTCCGCACCAGTCATCCCGAGGTTAGCCTGGATACCCGGGTTGTCGGCGCGCAAGAACGGATTGGTCTCCAGTTCGTTCTCCAACTTGGTAGGCACCGTTGGCTTGCCCGCGTCGCGTAACTTGTGCACCTCGTCTGCTCTGGAGATAAGCTTCGAGTTTTCGGGATCAACGGTCAACGCAAATTTCGCGTTCTTCTCGGTGTATTCATGGCCCGAGCAAATCGTCGTGTCCGGCGGAAGTGCGGCCAGCCTGCCAAGGCTGGCATGCATTTGCGCCATCGTCCCCTCGAACACCCGGCCACAGCCCAAGGCCATCAGACTGTCGGCGGTAAATGCGACCCGACTTTGGGGAAAATGGAAGGCGACATGTCCGACCGTGTGCCCGGAGACATCCATCACCGTGCCCTCTTCGTCGCCGATTCGCACCGTGTCGCCAATCTGCAACGCGATATCGAGCGCAGGCAGCCTGTGGGCATCGGCGGCCGCGCCGATCACGCGCGCCGGCGCTTTCGCCAGAAGCTCCGGCAGGCCGTCCACATGGTCCCCGTGATGATGCGTGATCAGCACGTCCGACAGCGTCCAGCCTTGTTTTTCGAGCGCCGACAGGACAGGCCCGGCCTCTGGCACGTCAATCACCGCGGTGGCCCCGGTCGCCGGATCATGCGCCAGGTACGCGTAATTGTCAGACAGGCAGGGCACGGTCACGATTTGCAAGGTCATGGGATTTTCCAGCTCGTCAGATAGTGCTAATAGGTTCACGTTGACCGATTACGGGCTTTTCCGCAATGCACCTGGACGTACTCGACCTGCGAAATTTCTATTACCGCAGCGAGCTTGGGCGCGCGGTGCAGAAAACCCTTCGCGAGCAGATCGCGGCGTTCTGGCCAGAGGCGCATGGGCAGACCGTGGCCGGTTTCGGCTTCGCGGTGCCGTTTCTGCGCCCTTACCTTGCCGACTCTCGGCGGGTCGTCGGCCTGATGCCGGGGCCGCAGGGCGTGATCGGCTGGCCGCAGGGCATCCCCAACATCTCGGTTCTGTGCGAAGAGACGATGTGGCCGATTGAAACCGGCCATGTGGACAAATTGCTTGTTGTGCACGGGTTGGAGATGTCCGAGCGCCCCGGCGCCTTGCTGGCGGAATGTTACCGCGTCCTTGGGCCGGGGGGGTCGGCGCTTTTCATCGTGCCGAACCGCGCCGGGCTCTGGTCGCGGTCGGATCGCACCCCGTTCGGCTTTGGTCGGCCCTACAGCCAGAGCCAGCTTGAAAACCAGTTGAAACTGCAAGAATTCCTGCCAGAGCGGCATGACACGTGCCTTTTTCAGCCGCCCTCTGACAGGGCGTTCTGGCGCAAGACGGCCAGCATGTGGGAGCGGATGGGCGCCCGCCTGACGCTGGCGATGGCGGGCGGTGTCCTCATCGTGCAGGCGACCAAGCGGGTGCAGGCGCCGGGCGGTCCGGGCGTTCGCGAAAAGGTACGCAAACCGCTTGGCGTGCTGACCCCGCAGCCCGAGGCCAAGCCGGTCTGAGCCTTAGCCCTTGCGCGCGATACCGATCCGGCGTCCGACCCCGTCGGGTGTGGGCAGACTTGCATGAGCCTTTGCCATCTGCGCGACGCGGGCCGCCACATCCTCGGGCATTGGCGTCACGCGGGGGCCGTCCAGATCGACATGCAGCGTCAGCCCCTCGCCGGTGGCCGCCAGCCAGCCGTCCTCGTGGTACAGTTCCTGGAACGAGTGAAAGCGCTTGGTGTCGTGGTCAAGCAGGTGGAACGTGCTGTACATCCGGTCGCCGAGCTTCACCTCGCGCAGGTACCGGATGTGGAACTCGGCGCTGAAGGTCGTCAGGTTGCGGCCGGCACGATACTCGGGACCAAAGCCCATCTCGGCAAAGGCCTCGTCGGCGCAGCGGTCGAAGACCACCGTGTAATAGCCCATGTTCATGTGACCGTTATAGTCGATCCATCCCTCTTCTACCGTGTGAAAGCTCGACAGGAACGGCGCGGCATCGGACATCGGAAAGGCCTTCGTTCGGCATGGCATTTGCCGTCTTCTAGGGGGAATCGCGCGCGCTTGGCAATGACCGAAATCCAACTTTGCTGCCGGTTTCGGCGGTCACTCCACCGTGACGGATTTTGCCAGGTTGCGCGGCTGATCGACATCGGTTCTCTTGGCGATGGCCGTGTGGTAGGCCAGCAATTGCGCCGGAAGCGCGAACAGGATCGGCGCGAGCATGGGATCAACCTGCGGCAGGGTGATGGTGTGCCAAGGCTCCGTCCCGGCTGCCTTCACTCCCTTGGCGTCCGAGACCAGCAGGATCTGCCCGCCGCGCGCCATGACCTCCTGCATGTTCGACACGGTCTTGTCGAACAGCCCGTCATAGGGCGCCATGACAATCACCGGAAGGCTCTCGTCGATCAACGCGATCGGGCCGTGCTTTAGCTCGCCCGAGGCGTAGCCCTCGGCATGGATATAGCTGATTTCCTTGAGCTTCAACGCCCCTTCGAGCGCCAGCGGGTACATCAGCCCGCGCCCGAGAAACAGCGCGCTTTGCGCTGCCGACAGATCGCGCGCGGCAGCACGGACCTCGTCGTCGATCGCCATCGCGGTGTTGAACGTGGCCGGCAGGCGGCGCAGTTGTGACAGCATGTCCGCAAGATCGTCGTCACTGATGCGCCCGCGCATGTGACCTGCCTTGAGCGCCAGCAGCAGAAGGACCGTCAGCTGACAGGTGAAAGCCTTGGTCGAGGCCACGCCGATTTCGGCCTCCGCGAGGATTGGCAGGGCGAGGTCGCTTTCGCGGGCGATCGAGCTTTCGGGCACGTTGACCACCGACAGCACTTGGCCTGCGCGATCCTTGCAGTAGCGCAGCGCGGCCAGCGTATCGGCCGTCTCGCCCGACTGGCTGACGAACAGGGCCGCGGTGCCGTCCGTCACGATGGGGTGGCGATAGCGAAATTCCGACGCGATATCGACATCCACCGGCAGGCCGGCCAGCTGCTCGAACCAGTATTTCGCCGTCAGACAGGCATAGAAGGCCGTGCCGCACGCCACGAGGTTCATACGCTCGATCCGGGTGAAATCCGGGGTGCCGCCGGGCAGCACGATATCGCGCCCGTCTTCGCTGAGGTAGTGCGTCAGGGCGTTGCCGATCACCAGCGGCTGCTCGGCGATCTCCTTGGCCATGAAGTGACGGTGCCCGGCCTTGTCGACGCGGGCGTGATGACTTTCTATGGTCTTGACGGGCCGCTCGACGGTATCGCCACGCGCGTCCGTCACGGTCACGCCCTGCCGTGTGACCACCGCTAGATCGCCCTCTTCGAGGTAGGTGATGCGGTCGGTGATCGACCCAAGCGCAATCGCGTCAGAACCCACGAACATCTCGCCCGCACCGTGGCCAATGGCGAGCGGGCTGCCCTTGCGCGCGGCGATCAGCAGGTCGGGACGCCCTTCGAAGAGAAAGCAAAGCGCATAGGCCCCTTCGAGCCGCGCGATCGTGGCGCGGGCCGCAGCCTCGGCATCCATGCCCTGCGCGATGAATTGATGCGCCAGCATCACAACAGTTTCGGTGTCGGTGTCGGTTTCGTGGCCGTTCCCGACCTCTGCCAGTTCGGCCCGCAGATCGCGGTAGTTCTCGATGATCCCGTTATGCACGACGGCCACCGGCCCGGCCTGATGCGGATGCGCGTTGCCTTCGGTTGGGGCACCATGCGTCGCCCACCTTGTGTGGCCGATCCCCGCTTTGCCGGCGAGCGGGTGGTGCACCAGCGCATCCGACAGGTTGACCAGCTTGCCCACGGCGCGGCGCCGGTCCAGCCGTCCGTCGTTCAGCGTGGCGATGCCCGCACTGTCATAGCCGCGATATTCCAGCCGGCGGAGCGCCTCGACCAGCATCGGCGCCGCTTCGTGATTGCCGAGAACCCCGATGATTCCGCACATTATCCGCGTTCCTTGTCCCTTTGGGCCTTCTTGGCCCGCAAAATGTCCAGCAATTTGCGCGCAAAGCCGGGTTTCTCGACCTGCCTTGCGCGGCCGAGGGCCAGCGCACCGGGGGCCACGTCCTGCGTGATCACCGATCCCGAGCCGGTCATCGCGTCATCGCCCACCGAGACTGGCGCGACCAACATCGTGTCGGACCCGATGAACACCCCATCCCCGATCCGGGTTTCGTGCTTCATGACGCCGTCGTAATTGCATGTGATGGTGCCCGCGCCGATATTGCTGTCGCGGCCGATCTCGGCGTCGCCGATATAACTGAGGTGGTTGATCTTCGACCCCTCGCCGATCTGCGCCTGTTTCACCTCGACGAAATTGCCGATCCGGGTGTCCTCGGCCAGTTCGGTGCCGGGGCGCAGGCGGGCATAGGGGCCGACGACTGCGCCGCGCGCCACGTGACAGCCTTCGAGATGAGAAAACGCCCGGATCCGCGCGCCGGTCTCGATGGTCACGCCGGGCCCGAAGATCACGTTCTGCTCGATCAGGCAGTCACGGCCCAGATAGGTGTCATGCGCAAAATGCACGGTGTCGGGCGCGACCAGAGTGACGCCGTCCTCCATCGTTTCGGCCCGTCTGCGCGCCTGGAACGCGGCCTCGGCGACGCTCAGCTCGGCGCGGCTGTTGATGCCCATGGTCTCGGCCGCGTCGCAGGTCACGGCAGTAGCCGAAAGGCCCCGCGCGCGCGCCAGACCGACGATGTCGGTCAGGTAGTACTCGCCCGAGGCGTTGTCGTTGCCGACAGCGTCGATCAGGTCGAACAGCACGGGGGCGGACGCCATCACCACACCGCTGTTGCACAGCGTGATCGCCTGTTCGGCGGGGGTTGTATCCTTGAACTCGACGATCCGTTCAAGAGATCCGTTTTCGACCACCAGCCGTCCGTAGCGTCCCGGATCGGCGGCCTCGAACCCGAGAACAACGATGTCATTCGCCTGCCGCGCGTCGGCCATCCGCTGCAGCGTCTCAGGCCGGATGAAAGGCGTGTCGCCGTACAGCACCAGAGCATCGCCGTGGAATTCCGCAAGCTCGGACCGGGCCTGCGCGACGGCGTGGGCGGTGCCCAGCTGGTCCTCTTGCAGCACGATGCGCACCGTGTCGTCATGCGCGCGGGCGGCCTCTGCAACCGCGTCGACCCCGTGGCCCGCGACGATCACTGTATGGCCGGGATCAAGGGTTTGGCCCGCCTCGACCGCATGGAGCAGCATTGGCGCGCCGCCGATCTCGTGCAGGACCTTGGGCAGGTCGGAGTTCATCCGCGTCCCCTTGCCCGCGGCCAGAATGATCAGTGCTATAGACATGAAGGGTTCCCTGGTCATTCGGACACCCCACCTTCTAACCGGTCGCGACGCAGGTGCAAGGATACCGGTATGCTTGTCTCGATGCCATGCGGATATCAGCTAGTGCACGGAGGTTGCAGCAACCGCGTCAGCGATAGGTGCGCGCCTCCATCGGGGTGGCGTCGATGTGCTCCGCAAGTCGGTCGAGCAGGGATTGCTCGGCCCGGTTCAGGGCGGCTTGGGGGTTCCAGACCACATGCACGTCCACGGGTGCGGTCTGGTCGTAGGGCGGCAATTGCCAGAGCAGCCCGTCGCGAATGTCACGCGTCGCGACATGAAGCGGCAGCGGGCCGATGCCAATCCCGGCGACGATCATGCGCCGAACCTCCTCAAGATGGCTTGACGTGGCGATGATCCGGTCGCCCAGTTCCGCCTGCGCGCGCATCAGCGTTACCGGCTTCAGCGCGTCCTGCAGGCGGTCGGTCTCGAAGCTGACGGCGCTTTGTCCGGCGAGATCGGCGCGGGTCAGATCATCGCGCCCGAACAGGGGATGCGGCGGGCCACAGAAAAGCCCGAAGAACTCGCGGTAAAGTCGCCGGTATTCGAGCCTTGGGTTGCGCTGATGCACGAGGCAGATCGCCAGCGACGCTGACCGCGCCGAGACCGACTCTATCGCCTGCGCCGAAGAGTGCACCTCTATCGACAGCGTGGCGCGGGGGTTCTCCGCATGAAATTCCGCCAGCACCTGATCAAAAAGCGGGCACACCACATGGCTGGCCAGCGCGAGGCGCACATGCCCTGTCACCTCGTCCGTCATGTCGCGCATTAGGGTCGACAGCCGCAGAATGGATCCCTGGATATCCAGCGCCTCGCGATAGAGGACCTCGCCAGCTTCGGTCAGTTCGAACCGCCCCGGCGACCTGTTGATCAGGCGCTTACCGACACGATCTTCTAACCTTTTCAACGCGGTAGAAGCCGAGGGCTGTGTCAGGCGCAAGCGATGTGCTGCATCCGTGACAGAGCGAGACTGCGCCATCGTCACGAAGCTGCGCAAGAGGTTCCAGTCCATCTCGCGCATGATGCGTTCGGGGCTGTTGCGCATATCCATTGATTTCATCTATTGTCAGAATTCCTATTATCTATTTGATAAATGGTTGCCCGGTTTGCACGCTCTCATCAAGCCCGCATGTGACGGGTGCACGTGAAAGGGATACGCATGTCGGTCGAAGCCCGCGAGGCAAGACAACCGTGGATACTGCTTTCGCCCGCCCTGACGGCGGTGCTGTTTCTGCTGATCATTCCGCTGATGTTCATCGTTGTCTACTCGTTCTGGCTGCGCTCGGCCACAGGGGCGGATACGGTCGGGTTCCATCTCGACAATTGGCAAAAGGCGCTGACCGATCCGTTCTACCGCGACATCCTGCTGAACACGCTGAAGATCGCGGCGATCACCACGATCATCTGTGGGCTGATGGGCTATCCGGCGGCCTATTTCATCGCCCGGTCCAAGGGTAACAAGCTGATCTTGCTGCTCTTGCTGATGCTGCCCTTCTGGATCAGCTACATCATCCGCACGATGAGCTGGATCAACATCCTTGGCACGTCCGGCGCTCTCAACACGCTGCTCGTGTCGCTCGGCATCCTGGGTGAGCCGATCCAGATGCTTTACAACGAGGCCACAGTGATCCTTGGCCTTGTGCATTTTCTGCTGCCGTTCATGGTGCTCAACGTCTATGTCAGCCTCGAAGGGATCGACACAAACCTCGAATCTGCGGCCAATTCCCTTGGCGCGACCCGGTGGCAGGCGTTCACCCAAGTCACCTTGCCGCTGTCGCTGCCCGGTCTCGCGGCCGGTGGATTGTTGTGTTTCGTGCTGGGGGCGGGCACCTACATCACGCCGATCGTGCTGGGCGGACCGCGGGACGCGATGTTTGCCAACCTCGTCTACGAGGCGATAATCACGCAGCTCAACTGGCCATTGGGCTCGGCGCTGTCGCTCTTGTTGCTGATCGTGCTGGGCATCCTCGTGGCGATCTACAACCGCTATCTCGGCCTGTCGCAACTGGCCAAGGGGCTCGGCTGATGGGCTGGCAGGCGATCCGCATCTGGACCGTGCTGGTCTACGGCTTCATGTTCCTGCCGGTGGCGGTCGTCGTGCTTCTGTCGTTCAATGCCAACCAGTTCGGCAGCTTCCCGATGACCGGCCTGTCGCTGCGCTGGTTCGGGGAATTGTGGAACAACGACGCGGTGATGCGCGCCTTTCGGACGTCGATTGTGCTTGGGCTGATGACGGCGATGATCTCGACCACTCTCGGCATCCTCGCGAGCCTCGCGCTGGTGCGATACCATGTGCCCGGACGCAACACGATCAGCACGCTGCTGATCGCGCCCATCCTCGTGCCCGAGGTGGTGCTGGCCGTGGCGCTTCTGCTGTTTCTCAACTGGCTGGGACTGGGCAAGAGCTTTGCGTTGCTGCTTGCCGGTCACGTCATCTTCACGCTGCCCTTTGTGATCCTCGTCGTGCAGGCCCGGCTGGTGTCGATCAAGCGCGACGTCGAAGAGGCGGCGCTCAGCCTCGGGGCGTCGCCGGTGCAAACCTTCTTCGCGGTCACGCTGCCGCTGATGTTGCCCGCCGTCGCCGCCGGCGCGCTTTTCGCCTTCACGATCAGTTTCGACGACATTACCGGCACGCTGTTCTGGAAGCCGGGCGGCGTCGAGACGGTGCCGACGCAGATCTTCTCGATGCTGCGCAATTCGATCAGCCCGGAAATCAACGCGCTTGGCACGGTGATGATCGTGCTGACCGTGGGCCTGCCGCTGCTTGGCGCGGCGGTGGCCCGGAAACTTGCCATGAAAGGCGGCACCTGAGAACCGCCCAAACCCTCAACACGGAGATATGACAGATGGATAACGGCAAAAGATACGAACGACTGCTGGATCGCTACCGCAACGGCGATCTGGATCGGCGCAATTTCCTGGGTCTGATCGGCGCGGCGGGACTGGCCTACGGCGTGCAGACGCCGCTTGCCCGGTTCGCCCGCGCGCAGGAGGTGCAGCAGGTGCGTTTCGATGGCTGGGGCGGCGTCGTGTCCGAGGCGTTCCGCGAACACGCCTTCCGGCCCTATACCGAGCGAACCGGCATCGAGGTGGTGGACGGCACCTTCTCGGGCGGCGATGAATACCTCGCGCAGGTCCGGTCCAGCCAGCCGGGCGCCTACAATGTCGCGCATCTGTCGGGCGTGTTCGACTATGCCCGCTACGCGAATTTCGGTCTTACGGTCGAACTGAACCTCGACAACATCCCCAACATGTCGCTGGTCATGGACACGCTGACCGACGCTTACCGCCGCGTGACGCCCGACTACCTGTCGGCGGTGCCTTACGATTATGGCACGACCGGGTTGGCCTATAACCGCAAGTATATCTCCGACGAGGAGATGAAGGAAAAAGGCGCGTCGATCCTCATCGACGAGACCCACAAGGACAAGATCGGCGGCTGGTCCGACTGGCGCACGCGCATCTGGTACGGCGCGCTGCAGACCGGGCAAGACCCCAACAACATCCAGGATATGGAGGCCGTCTGGGACGCGATCCGCAGCCACCGCGATCTGGCGCTGAAATACTGGTCCTCGGGGGCCGAGTTGATGAGTCTTCTGGCCGAGGAGGAGATCCACGTCACCGAAGGCTGGTCGGGCCGCATCGCCGCCCTGCAGCAGGAGGGTCACGATATCGGCTATTACGACGCGCCCGGTAGTTTCGCGTGGCAGGAATGCCTGCACGTGCTCAAAGGCAGCCCGGTCGAGGCCTGTGAAGAGCTTCTCAACTTCATGCTTGCGCCCGAAACGTCCATCGCCGTGGCCGAGGGGCAGAACTATCCGCCCGCGCTTGACGGGACCAAGGTCGATCTGGGTGACAAGATCCCGACGCTGCCGGCCTATGATCCGGATGGCACGCTGGCCTCGCTGACTTTCGCCGATCCGAATTACTGGAACGGGAACGAGGCCGAATGGTCCGAGACCTTCAGCCGCGTGCAGCGCGGATACTAAGCGCCCATCCCGTCCCGGTATTGTCCGGGGCGGGCCGCCGCAAAGGAGACCGCCGATGAGCGCCGTCACCCTGAAAGACATCGTCAAGCGCTTCGGCACGCTGACTGCCGTTCAACGCACCAATCTGGAGATCCCCGAGGGTGCGTTCCTGACGCTGCTCGGCCCGTCAGGCTGTGGCAAGACGACCAATCTACGGATGATCGCCGGGCTGCTGGACCCGACCGAGGGCGAGATCCTGATCGGCGGCAAACGCGTCAACGACGTGCCGATCCACAAGCGCAACCTTGGCCTCGTCTTTCAGAACTACGCGCTGTTTCCGCACAAGACGGTGGCCGAGAACGTCGCCTTCGGCCTGAAATATCGCGACATCCCGAAATCCGAAATCCCCGGCAAGGTGCAGGCGGCCTTGGAGCTTGTGCAGCTTCCGCATCTGGGGGACCGCTATCCTAAGGAACTGTCAGGCGGCCAGCAGCAGCGCATCGCGCTCGCCCGCGCCATCGTGATCGAGCCCGACGTGCTGCTTCTGGACGAGCCGCTCTCGGCGCTCGACGCCAACCTGCGCGAGGACATGCGGGTGGAGTTGAAGCGCATTCAGGAACGCATCGGCGTCACCACCGTCTTCGTCACGCATGACCAGTCCGAGGCGCTTGCGATGTCGGACCTGATCGTCGTGATGTCCGAGGGACGGGTCGAGCAGGTCGGCGCCCCTGAGGAGGTCTACAACACCCCCGCTTCGGAATTCGTCGCCAATTTCCTTGGCGCGTCCAACATCCTGCCGGCAAGGTGCACCGACCACGCCGAGATCGTGATGATCGAAGAGGCGACCTTCGGGCGTCTGCAGGTGCCGGCCGCCAAGGCCCCCAATCTGACCGGCACGGGCAAGGCGAAACTGGTGGTGCGAGCCGAGAAGCTGATCCTGTCGCGCGATCCGGCACCCGACGGGGTGATTTCGGTGCCCGCCACGGTCGAGACTGTGGATTACCAGGGACAGGCGGTGCGTTATTTCGTGCGCGCCGGCGAGACGCAGTTACAGGCCATCAACATGATCGACGAACGCCCCTTTGCGCAAGGTGCCGACGTGCATCTGCATCTGCGTCCGCAGGATTGCGCGGCACTGCCGGGATGAGTGCCATGACCAGACCCCCCTCGCATCTTTTCTATCAGGGCGGCGGGCGCAAACCCGTTCTGGATCAGGCGCGCGGCGTCTACATGTGGGACGTGGACGGGCGGCGTTATCTGGACGGCTCAAGCGGCGCGATGGTCTGCAATATCGGCCATTCCAACGAGAACGTCCTCGCGGCGATGCGCCAGCAGATGGAGAAATCCACTTTCGGCTACCGCCTGCATTTCGAGACCGAAGCCTCGGAAAAACTCGCCGCCAAGACCGCCGCGCTCTGCCCCGAGGGTTTGAACAGGGTTTTCTTCGTGTCGGGTGGATCCGAGGCAGTGGAATCGGCGCTGAAACTGGCCCGGCAATACGCGCTTGCCATCGATGAGGGAAGTCGGTGGAAGATTATCTCGCGCAGCCCCTCCTATCACGGTTGCACCCTTGGCGCGCTCGCGATCACCTCCTACGCGCCGCTGACCGAGCCGTTTGCGCCGATGATGCAGGCGATGCCCAAGGTGCCGGCCCCGCGCGCGTATCTCGACGGGCTGGATCCCGAGGATGAGGCGACAGGGCATCATTATGCCAACATGCTGGAGGCGAAAATTATCGCCGAAGATCCCGACAGCGTGCTGGCCTTCATCGTGGAACCCATCGGCGGTGCCTCCACAGGCGCGCTGGTGCCGCCCCGGGGCTACATGGAGCGGGTGCAAGAGATCTGCCGCAAGTACGGCGTGCTGCTGATCCTCGACGAGGTGATGACTGGGGCGGGGCGCACGGGTGCGTTCCTCGCCTCGGAGCATTGGAACCTCGCCCCCGATATCATCGTCCTGTCCAAAGGCTTCGCCGCAGGATACGTGCCGCTCGGCGCGATGGTGGCCCATGACCGGCTGGTCGAGGCGGTGCTTGACGCGGGCGGTTTCGCACACGGGTTCACCTATGCGGGCAACCCGCTGGCCTGCGCAGCCGGTCTCGCCGTGATCGACGAGATCGAGCGGCAGGATCTGGTGGGCAATGCCGCGCGCATGGGGGACCGGCTGCTGGAACGCCTGCGCGGTCTCATGCAGCGACATGATATCATCGGCGACGTGCGGGGCATGGGCCTTTTGACGGCGTTCGAGTTCATGGCGGATCGCGACACCAAGGCGCCGCTGCCCGCGCATCTGAGTGCATATCAACGCTTCGTGCAGATTGCCTATGACAAGGGCCTGATCGTCTATTCCCGGCGCACGCGGAACGGGGTCGAGGGCGATCACGTCATCGTCGCCCCGCCGCTGATCGCGACCGAGCGGCATCTGGATGAGATCACCGAGATGCTCGACGCGTCGCTGACCGAGTTCGCGCGCGAAATCCATCCCTCGCTCCGCCGCGCCGTCTGATGCGCGAGATCATCATCACCTGCGCGCTCACCGGCTCCATCCACACGCCGTCGATGTCGCCGTACCTGCCGATCACCGCCGACCAGATCAGCCGCGCGGGGCTCGGTGCGGCCGAGGCGGGCGCGGCGATCCTGCACCTGCACGCGCGCGATCCCGTATCCGGGCAACCCTCGGCCGATCCCGCGCATTTCCGCGCCTTTTTGCCGCGCCTGAAATCGGGTTGCGATGCCGTGTTGAACATGTCCACGGGGGGCAGCGCGGTGATGAGTCTCGACGACCGCCTCGCCGCGGCAAAGGACGCCGCGCCAGAGATGGCGTCGCTCAACATGGGCACGATGAATTTCGCGCTTTACCCGATGGCCGAGCGCATCACCGAGTGGCGGCATGACTGGGAAAAACCGTTTCTCGAAGGCTCTGATGATCTGGTGTTCCGCAACACCCCCCGGGACATCGCCCGCATCCTGACAGAGCTTGGACAAGAGTGTGGCGCGCGGTTCGAGTTCGAATGCTACGACCTGAGCCACCTCTACATGCTGCGCCATTTCGCTGACCGCGGGCTGGTGACCCCGCCCTATTTCATCCAGTTCGTCTTTGGCGTATTGGGCGGCATGAGGCCGGACCCCGAGAACCTGACCCACATGGTGCGCATCGCCGACAAACTGTTTGGGACGGATTACATGTTCTCGGTGCTGGCTGCCGGGCGGCACCAGATGCCGATGGCGGCACAGGCGGCGGCCATGGGCGGGCATGTGCGCGTCGGGCTTGAGGACAATCTGATGATCGCGCGCCGCACCCTCGCTCGGTCCAATGCCGAGCAGGTCGCCAAGGTTCGCGGCATCGTCGAGTCTCTTGGGCGCGAGGTCGCCAGCCCAGACCGCGCGCGCGCATTGCTGGGGCTGAAGGGGGCGGAGGCGACAGCGATCTGACGCGCTCCAACATGGAGGGACATGATGAAAGCCGTATTCGACGACCGGCAATGGCGGCACGAGCCGGAGTATTTCATGGCCAACGGGCTGACCAAGCCCAGCCCGGAGCAGTCGACGCGAATCGCGCGGCTGACCGACGGGGCCAATGCGGCGGGCTGTGATTTTATCCCGCCTCAAGACGCGGGCCTCGGTCCGATCGCCGCGGTGCACACACCGGAATACGTGACCTTCCTGCGCAACATCTACACCCGCTGGCAGCGCATGCCAGAGGCAGGGGCAGAGGTGATCCCCAACATTCACCCTGCCAATCGCAGCGACACCTATCCCAAATCCGCGGTCGGGCAGGCCGGCTATCATCAGGCCGACACCGCCTGTCCCATCGGTGCGCATACGTGGGAAGCCGCCTATTGGTCCGCGCAAAGCGCGCTTACCGCGGCCGATCTGGTGGCGGGGGGCGACCGCGCGGCTTATGCGCTCTGCCGTCCGCCGGGGCATCATGCGTTCAGCGATCTTGCCGGGGGCTTCTGCTTTCTCAACAACGCGGCCATCGCGGCGCAGCGGCTGCACGGGCTGTGCCTGCGCGTGGCGATCCTTGACGTGGACGTCCATCACGGCAACGGCACGCAAGGTATCTTCTACGACCGCAGGGACGTCCTGACGGTATCGGTCCATGCCGACCCGGCGCGGTTCTACCCGTTCTTCTGGGGCCATGCCGACGAGCGTGGCGCAGGACCGGGGATCGGGTGCAACATCAACCTGCCGCTGCCGCGTGGTACCGGCGATGACACGTATCTTCAGACCCTCGACCGGGCGCTGGAGCGGATCGAGGCGTTCGGGGCCGATGCCGTGGTCGTTGCCCTTGGCCTTGATGCCTACGAGGGCGATCCGTTCCAGGGTCTCGCCATCACCACGCCCGGTTTCGCGCGCATTGGCGCGGCGATTGCCGGGCTGGGCCTGCCGACGCTGTTCGTGCAGGAGGGCGGGTACCTGTGCGACGAACTGGGCCAGAACCTGACCGCCGCGCTGACTGGGTTCGAAGAGGCGGCGACGTGACCGACATCCTCGTGATCGGCGGCGGCATCGCCGGGATCAGCGCCGCGGCGGAATGCGCCCGCAACGGGGCATCCGTCACCGTGCTCGAATCCGAACGCCAGATCGGCTATCACGCCACGGGCCGGTCGGCGGCGATCTTCATCCGCAATTACGGCAACGCCACGCTGAGGGCCTTGAACGCCGTGGCCGAGCCGATCTTCGAGGACCCCGGAGAGATCAGCGACACCCCGATCCTCAGCCCGCGCGGCGAGTTGATGGTTGCGTCCGAGGCGGAACTGCCGGTGCTCGACGCCTATCTCGACGGGGCTGTGGGGGTGGAGCGGCTGACCGGCGATGAGGCCGCCGAGATCGTGCCGATCCTGAAGCCTGATCGCATTGCCGGCGCGCTGATCGAGCGGGACGCGCGCGGCATCGACGTGGAGCGGCTGTTGCAGGGCTACGCGCGAATGTTGCGGGCCCGGGGCGGGCGGATCGTGACCAGGGCCGGGGTCACCGCGATCCGGCGCGCGGCGGGGCAGTGGCAGATCGACACGCCGCAGGACACTTACGCGGCGCCCATCCTTGTCAACGCCGCCGGGGCGTGGGCCGATGAGGTGGCGGCGCTTGCGGGCCTGCCGCGCATCGGGTTGCAACCGTGCCGCCGCTCCGCCGCGCTCATCCCCGCGCCCGAAGGGTACGCAATAGACCACTGGCCGATCTTCGGCTCCATCGCCGAGACATGGTATGCCAAGCCCGAGGCCGGCAAGCTGATGGTGTCGCCCGCCGATGAGGACCTCGTCGATCCGCATGATGCCTGGCCCGACGACATGGTGCTGGCCGAAGGGCTGGACCGGTTCGAGCAGGCGGTCACGCATCAGGTCACGCGGGTCGAGCATAGTTGGGCGGGCCTGCGCACCTTCGCGCCGGACCGCACGCCCGTCGCCGGGTTCGATCCGCGCGCCGACGGGTTTCTCTGGCTGGCGGGGCAAGGCGGCTACGGCGTTCAAACCGCGCCCACGCTGTCGCGGGTCGCTGCTGCGTTGCTCACCGGAGGCGAGTTGCCCATAGATACCGCCACGCGCGCGGCGCTCGCGCCGGATCGTTTTCTTTGAGTCCAACCCACAGGCCCCACCATGCCCGAGATCACCTGCCACAAGACCGGCCAACGCATGAGCCAGATGGTCTTCCATCATGGCACAATCTATCTGCCGGGCAGGTTGGCACGCCCGCGCACATGGTCGAGCTGATCCGCGGCCTTGCCCCGAGCGCGCGGCGGCGTCAGTCGGACTGCAGCACGGCCAGACACTGACGCGGCAGATCCTTCATAGTCAGCTCGCGCCGCGGCTTAGGCGGCGGCGCGTCCGGGTCGGGCGGCGGCGGGTCAATGATGTTGCGCACCCATTGCTGCGCTTCTGCGCAGCCATCGCCCGGCGGCGGCGGATCTTGTGCGACACAGCCCGCCGCCCCGTCGGGGCAATTCAGCCGGACATGGAAATGGTAGTGATGGCCCCACCAGGGCCGCACCTTGCGCAGCCAGGCGCGGTCCCCGGTTTCGTCGTTGCACATCTGCACCTTGGCGCCGGGAAAGATGAAGATCCGGGCGGTGCGCGGGTCCTGTGCGGCGGCCTTGACGATTTCGTGATGTGCGCGGGTCCAGTTGCCGTTGGTGTAAGCCCCGTTCGCGCGGCGCATCGAGATGGCGGAGAGGTTTTCACGGGCCGTGCGGCTGAGCGTCAGGTCGTTCGCGGGTCGAAGCCAGATATCGGCATCCATGCCGCTTTGATGGCTGCGATGGCCTGTCAGCATCGGCCCGCCGCGCGGCTGGCTGAGATCGCCCACGTACAGCCCGTCCCAGCCCGGTTGCGTGGCGGCGAACCGCGAGACGCGCTGCACGAAATCGACGGTCTCGGGATGCCCCCAGTTGCGGTTGCGGCTGAGGCGCATCGCCTGCCATGTCGGTCCCGTCTCGGGCAGGGCGACACCCCCGGCCAGACATCCCTTGGCGTAGCCGCCATGAACATCGGGGCTTTGCCGCGATGCCTGCTGCTTCGCGCCAAAAAACTGTTTGGCGTGCACCCCCTGCATCTCGGCGGGGATGTTGCGGCTGGACAGGGTGCCGGGAGGTTCGGAATCCGGGAGGCTTTCACAGGCCGCGAGACCGGCCAGCAGCGCAATTATGGCGACGATCCGGCCCATGTCTCTTGATCCCCCGTTGGTTTAACCCAGAGTAGCAGCATCAGGCCGATCAGGAAAAGAAAAATCACCGGCGATACGCCAAGTCGCGCGCTGCCGGTGAGCGCGGTCACCACCCCGATCAGCCCCGGGGCCAGGAACGCGGTGGCCCGGCCCGACAGGCCGTAAAGGCCGAAATTCTCGGTCGGGGCCGCGGGATCCGTGTGGCGCGCCATCAACGTGCGGCTCGCGGCCTGAAGCGTACCCCCCAGCCCACCGATCAACACGCCGCAGCCGAAGAACACCACGTCTGGAAGTGTCGAGCCCTCGCGCAAGGATACGCCGAAGATCTGGGTGCGATCCATGCCCACGACCGTCACGCAGACCGCGATCAGGCCCCAGATCGCGGCGATGATCACCGGCTTGGGGCCAAGACGCTTGTCCACCTTGCCGCCCGCCCAGGAAAACAACGCCGCCGAGATCGCGCCGACGATGCCGAAGATACCCACGGACGTGATCGACCAGTTCAGCACGAGGATCGCGTAGGTGCCGCCGAACCCGTAAAGGCCGTTGAGCGCGTCGCGATAGAACATCGACGAGCCGAGGTATGTGCTCAGGCTCAGCCGGTGCCGCAGGCACTTGAGCGTGCGTGTCAAAAGTCTGAGCGCATCGCGGATGCCGCGCCCCTGCCGGGGCGGGCCGGTGTCGCGCACCCACAGGAAGTAGGGGATCATGAACCCCGCGAACCAGAGCGCGGTGAACGGGCCTACGAAGCGTGTGCCCTCTCGCGCCTCTGGATCGAGGCCGAAGGCCGGGTCGAGTCCCAGCAGGGTCTTGCCGCTGGACTGTTCGACGAACAGCGTGAGCATGATGATCAGCGACAGCACACCGCCCACGTAGCCGAAGGCAAACCCCGAGCCCGACAGATCGCCGATCTCTTGGGGGGTGCCGAGCGAGGGCAGTTGCGAATTGACGAAGATCAGCGCGTATTCCGCGCCGATGAAGCCGATCCCGAAGGCAACGAGGCCGAACCACAGGTTCGACCCGTCCGGGAGCATCGACCAGATCGCCCCGGCGCCGCCCACGTACATCAGTGAAAACAGCACTATCCAAGGCAGGCGCTTGCCGGTGGTGTCCGCGACGGCGCCGATGATCGGCGCGCCGAAGCCTATGATCAGCCCGGTCACCGTCAGGCACCACGACCACATGGTCTGCGCGCGGGCATCGGCGGCATCTTCGCTCAGCCCCGTTGTCATGAAGTGGTCCGAGGCGACCGAGGCGAAATAAGGCCCGAAGATGAACGTGATCAGGAGGGTGTGGTAGGGTTGGCTGGCCCAGTCGAAGAAAAACCAGCCCCAGATGCGTTTGCGCGGTGAAATGCCGGTCATGCTGCCCCCTGATGCTCGGGGGATATGACCGGGGGCGACGGTCACGTGCAAGTCATTCCTGCATCGGTGGCCATGGCCGGATCGCCTCGGCCTCGATCCAGCCGCGCACCCAGTCGGGCTGTGCCGGGCGGTCGGTCTCGGTGCCAAGCTCCGCGATCACGTTTTCGGGCGGGATGATCCCCGTGGAGCCCGTGACAGCGGTGCGGTAGAGGATGTGATTGGCGCATTGGCCGCCCTGCGCCCACATCGACTGTTCGATATAGACGAACTTGTCGTCCCACCAGACCACGCGCGAGCGCATCTCGATCCGCTCGAACACGCGGATGCGGCGGCGGTAGCGCACGCTCGCCCCCGCAACGGTCAGCCCCCAGCGTTTGCGCTTGAGCACCGCGATCAGCCCGGCGCGCCCGGCCAGCGGGATCCGGCCCAGATCATACAGTGTCAGCGTGCGCCCGTTATTGAGCTCGCGCCACAGGTCGATGTCCCATGGCAAGCAATAGTGATGCGACACATGTGTGCCGGTCACCGGCAGGCGCGGCGACTTGCGGTGTTTGTGCATCTGCCAGACCAGGCGCAGAAACGGATACATGAGCGCTCTCCTTGATGGCTGCGCCTTGGCACCGGCGGGCCGGGCGGTCAACCGCGACCGCGCGTCAGACTTGCGCTCGGACGCAGGCTCGCTTAGGGCGTAGGCGCGAAATCACAGTACCGTCCGGAGGACCAAAGCCCCATGCAATCGCTTTTCCAGATCCTGATGCTGCTGCTCGATATCCTTTGGTTCTTCATCATCGCGCATGTGATCATGTCGTGGCTGATTAATTTCCAGGTGCTGAACCTGCGTCAGCCGTTGGTCGCGCAGATATGGGAAGGTCTGACGCGTTTGCTGGAGCCCCTCTACGGTCCGGTGCGCAACATCCTGCCGCCCATGTCCGGGATCGATCTCGCGCCGCTGGTGGTGCTGGTGGCTGTTTACGCGCTGCGTATAGTGTTGATCAACAATGCGCCGATGTTCTCCTGAGCCGGCTTTGGCTGCGTTTTGCGAATACCGGGCCTTGCCCCCCGAGGGGTGGTGTGAAACAGTACCTTTAATAGCACATATGGTACAAGCACACAGGTCCGCCCATGTCGAGCGCCGCAACGCTCCTGCGTGATGTCTTCGGTTTCGACGCGTTTCGTCCCGGCCAGGAAGAGATCGTCCACACCGTTGCCACAGGCTGCAACACGTTGGCGATCATGCCGACAGGGGGCGGCAAATCCTTATGTTTCCAACTGCCGGCGCTGATGCGCGACGGGGTGACCGTGGTGATCTCGCCGCTGATCGCGCTGATGCGCGACCAGGTGCGGGCGCTGAAAGCGGCGGGCGTAGAGGCAGGCGCGTTGACCTCGGGCAACACAGAGGAAGAAACAGCCGAAGTCTGGGAAAAGCTGGAGGCAGGCCAGCTGCGCCTGCTTTACATCGCGCCCGAGCGGCTGGCGGCGGGATCGGCCACGGGCATGCTGCGGCGGATCGGTGTGGGCCTGATCGCGGTGGACGAGGCGCATTGCGTCAGCCAGTGGGGCCATGATTTCCGGCCCGATTACCTGCGCATCGGCGAGCTGCGGCGCGCCTTGGGTGTGCCGCTCGCGGCCTTCACCGCCACCGCCGACGCAGAAACCCGCGACGAGATCGTGGCCAAGCTGTTCGACGGCCAGCCGCCACAGATCTTCTTGCACGGCTTCGACCGACCCAACATCCACCTTGCCTTTCGGCCCAAGGACGGGCCGCGCCGGCAGATCATGGACTTCGCCGGCGCCCGCAAGGGGCAGTCGGGCATCGTCTATTGCGGCACCCGCGCGCGCACCGAAAGCCTTGCACAGGCGCTTGGCGAGGCCGGTCACACCGCCTGCGCCTATCACGGCGGGATGGAGGCCGATCAGCGCCGTCATGTCGAGACCCGTTTCAACACCGAGGACGGGTTGATCGTCGTGGCGACCGTGGCCTTCGGCATGGGCGTGGACAAGCCCGATATCCGCTGGGTCGCGCATGCCGACCTGCCCAAGAGCATCGAGGCGTATTACCAGGAGATCGGGCGCGCGGGTCGCGACGGGGCGCCAGCCGAAACGCTGACGTTGTTTGGCCCCGACGATATCCGCCTGCGCCGCAGCCAGATCGACGAGGGGCTTGCCCCCGCCGAACGGCGGATGGCCGACCACGGGAGGCTCAACGCGCTTCTGGGGTTGGCCGAGGCGCTGACGTGCCGCCGGGTGGCGCTGCTGCGGTATTTCGGGGAAGAGGCCGCGCCTTGTGGGCATTGCGACCTTTGCGAGACCCCGCCGGAGACCTACGACGGCACGGCGGCTGTGCGCAAGGCGCTGTCGGCGATCCTTCGCACCGAGGAACGGTTCGGCGCGGGCCACCTGATCGACATCCTGACGGGCAATGCCACCGACAAGGTCACCGCGCGCGGGCATGACAAGCTGCCGACCTTCGGCGTGGGGCGCGACATCGACAAGCGCGGCTGGCACGGCGTCTTTCGCCAGATGATGGGGCATGACCTTGTGCGCCCGGATCCCGACCGTCACGGTGCCCTGGTGATGACCGAGGCCGCGCGCCCGATCCTGCGCGGCGAAGAGACGATCACCCTGCGCCGCGAGACCGCACAGCCCGCGCCGCGCCCGGCGGTCAAGGCGCTTGTGTCGGACGAGGATGCGCCGCTTCTGTCCGCGCTCAAGGCGAAACGGCGCGCTCTTGCCGAGGCTGCGGGCGTGCCCGCCTATATCGTCTTCAACGACCGGACCCTCATCGAGATGGCAGAGACACGTCCCGCCGATCTCGACGGGATGGCACGGATCGGCGGGGTGGGCGCGACCAAGCTGGAACGCTACGGCGCGGCGTTCCTCGAGGTTATCAACGGCGCGACCGAGGCCGTGCATCCCACGCGCCGCAAACTGGCCGGGAACGCGGCGGGCGCGGTCTATGACCAGCTCATCGAGGTACAGGCTCAGCTTGCGCGCGGGCCCGACGGCATCGACAAACCGCTGAGCTGTTCAACCTCGGCACTTGCCAAGGTGGCGCGGCAACGCCCCCGCGACAGCGCGGAGCTTGCCCGGCTCATCGGCGAGAAATATGCAGAGCGGTTTGGTTCCGCCTTTCTGGACGTTCTGCGCATGGCGGATTAGATCCCCTCCTGTCGCGTTAAAGGAATACATGCATGCTGGTTGTCGTCTCGCCCGCCAAGAAACTGGACATGAGCCCCGCCCCCGAGGTCAATCCAACCGCCCCGGCCTTTCATGCGCAGGCCGAGGAATTGGCATCCGTGGCGCGCGGGCTGAGCGTTGGCGATCTGCAGGACCTGATGAAGATCAGCGAGCCTCTGGCCCGGCTCAACGCCGATCGGTTCGCGGAATTTGGCACGATGGAGGCCAAGCCCGCCGCGCTCGCCTTTGCCGGCGACACCTACCAGGGGTTGGAAGCCGGCAGTCTCGACCCCGATGAAATGGCCTGGGCGCAGGATTATTTCCGTATCCTTTCCGGGCTCTACGGGCTGCTGCGCCCGCTCGACGCGATCGAGCCCTACCGGCTGGAAATGGGCAGCCGCCTGAAGACCGCGCATGGCAAAACCCTTTATGACTACTGGGGCGACAAGATTGCCAAGGCGCTTAACACGCAGGCAGCCAAGATCGGATCCGACACGCTGGTCAACTGCGCCAGCCAGGAATATTTCGGGGCGGTGGACCGGTCAGCCCTTGGATTGCGGGTGATCACGCCAGTGTTCATGGAGGAAAAGGGCGGCACGCCAAAAGTCGTCAGCTTTTACGCCAAGAAAGCACGTGGCGCGATGGCGCGCTTCGTGATCCAGAACCGCCTGACCGACCCGGACGGGCTAAAGGATTTCGACACGGGAGGCTATCGCTACGACGAAGAGATGTCCGAGCGCGACAAGCCAGTATTCCTGCGCAGCTACCCTGCCTGAGCGTCCACGGTCTCGGCAACGGGAGGCCGAGCGCCGTGGGGACAAGCATCGACGATCTGCGCGATGATCGCCTCCTTGCGCAGGGGTTTCGTCAGGTAGTGATCAAGCCCGGCCGCGAGGATGTCGGCCGCATCGCCCTGCACGGCATGCGCCGTCATGGCGACGATAGGAACATGCGCGCCCGAGCTCGCTTCGATGTCACGGATGGCCGTGGTGGCCTGCTTTCCGTCCATTTCGGGCATGGAAATGTCCATGAAGATCACATCCGGATCGAAGCTTTGATACAGGTCCAACGCCTCGCGCCCGTTCTCTGCAAATTTCAGGTCGATATCGAGCGTCTTGACCATCTTGGAAAACACCAGCCGATTGGTCTTGTTGTCCTCGGCGGCCAGCACCCGCATCGCGCGCAATGGGGCCGGAGCGGTGGCCGCATCCGCGGGCGCGACCGCGCAGAGCGCATCGATCAGGGCGCGGCGCGGCACAGGCTTGTGCAAGACCGCCTGAACATGGGCGCGGCCCGGATCCTGCTCCGCCTTGCCGACGTTCCGGCTGACCAGGATGACGGGCGTGGCGTTGCCGGCCGTGCACAGCGCCTCGGCAAGTTCGATCCCGTCCATTGCCGCCATGTCGTGTTCGCACACTACCACGTCGATTGTGCCATTCAAACGTTCAAGCGCGTCGGCCCCGCTGCGACATTCGACGGTATCGACCCGTAGCGCGAATAACTGGCGTGCGAGGATGGCGCGGCTCTCGTCCTGCGGATCAACCAGCAGCGCACGACGCAAGCCGACGGGCAGGCGCGGCTGCCATGTCGTATCGGGATCGGCCACCGGCAGGGTCACTGAGAAACCGAAGGTCGATCCGCGGCCTGGGATCGAGTCGACCCAGATCTCGCCCCGCATCATGCCGACGAGCTTCTGCGAGATCGCGAGGCCCAGACCGGTGCCCTCGAACTTGCGGTTGCGCGCGTCCTCGACCTGGTTGAATTCACCGAAAATATGCCCGAGCTTTTCGGGCGGTATGCCAATGCCCGTATCCTCGATCGCGACATGCACCTTGACGCTGTTGTCCTCGCTGCAGGGGACGCCCGTGACCCGCGCGAGGACATGCCCCGTCTCGGTGAACTTGAGTGCATTGCCCAGAAGGTTGATCATGACCTGTCGGATACGGCCCGGATCGCCGATCATCGCGGTCGGCAGGAACAGGTCGTAATCCACCAGCAGGTCGAGCCCCTTGTCGCGCGCGGTGGTCTGCATCAGCGTCACCAGCTCGTGAATGCCCTGCTCCAGGTCGAAGGGGGCGGCGTGCAGCACCAGTTTGTCGGCCTCGATCTTGGAATAATCGAGCACGTCGTTGATGATCTCCAGAAGGGCGTGTCCCGAATGCTTTATGGTCGAGGCATAGAGCTGCTGGTCCTCCGAAAGGTCGCCGTCCAAAAGCAGATCCGCCATGCCGACGACGCCGTTCATCGGCGTTCGGATCTCGTGGCTCATGTTGGCGAGGAAGGTGGATTTCGCCCGATTGGCCATCTCGGCCCGGCGGCGCGCCTCTTTTAGGTCCTTTTCATGGCGGATCGACGCGGTGATGTTCTGCACGAGGCTGACGACATCGCCGCCATGTCCGCGGCGATCGGTGAGCTTGATGTATTGACCGTTCCAGAGGCGTACGACATCCGTATCCGGATTGTCCTGTTGCCAGCGGTCCAGCATGCTCTCGCGCCACTCATGGGGTGCGAGGTCGCCGATATCGATGATACCCTCCTCGGTCAGGATCTGCAGGATTTCGATATAGCTGATGCCCGGTTGGACCGCCTCGACCCCGTCGAACACCGCCAGCCACGCCTCGTTCGCCGCGATCATCCGGCTGTCGGCGTCGAAGAAGGCAAAGCCGTCCTTGATCGTCTGGATCGAATGCCAGAGGCGCCGCTCGGCGATCTCGACCTTTTCATGCGCGACGCTGAGGTCCGATTTGACGCGCATGTTCTCGTCGCGCACGGTCTGCACCTCGGCGCGGGTATCGTGGATCTCGTTCGAAAGTGCCCGGGCGTGGTTGCCCAGCTTGCGGTTCGCGGCCTGCAATTCCGCCTGTTTCTGTTCCAGCAGTCGTTCGGCGGCCAGTCTGGCGCGCCGTTCCTCTGCCAGCTTGTTGGCAAGGGTCATGCCCATCCTCCGACTTGCCGGACCGTGTCTCGATCACAATCCGGCATCGTCGTGAAGACGCAGTTAATAAGGCTCTGATTAAAGCGTCAGAGCGCCTCGATGGCGATCGCGATGCCCTGGCCGCCGCCGATGCACATGGTGATGAGCGCGAGTTTGCCCCCCGTGCGTTCCAGTTCATAAAGCGCCTTGACGGTCAGGATCGCACCGGTGGCCCCGACAGGGTGGCCAAGCGCGATCGCGCCGCCGTTGGGATTAACGCGGCCAGCATCGAGGCCGAGGCCCTTGTTGACCGCAAGGGCCTGCGCCGCAAAGGCTTCGTTGGATTCCACGACGTCGAAATCTGCGGCACTCAGCCCGGTCTTCTCGAGCAGGGTCTGGACGGCGGGGATCGGGCCGATGCCCATGACCTCTGGGCGCACGCCGGCATGCGCGTAGCCAAGGATCCGTGCCCGTGGTTTGAGGCCCGCAGCCTCGGCGGCCTCGGCGCGGGCCAGTACCATAGCGGCTGCGCCATCGTTGATTCCGCTTGCATTTCCAGCAGTTACACTGCCGTCCTTCTGGAAGGCGGGGCGCAGGGCGGCGAGGCCTTCTGCGGTGGTGGGCTTGGGGTGTTCATCGGTGTCGAACGGCACCATGTCGCGTTTCACACGGACCTCGACGGGCACGATTTGCGACGTGAAGCGCCCTTCCTCGATCGCGACGCCCGCGCGGCGCTGGCTTTCCAGCGCGAAGGCGTCTTGGTCGGCGCGGCTGATCTCGTGCTCGGTCGCGACGTTCTCTGCGGTGACGCCCATATGCCCGGTGCCGAACGGACAGTTCAGCGCGCCGAGCATCATGTCGAGCGTCTTTATGTCGCCCATCTTCGCGCCCCAGCGTTGGTCGGGGATGATGAAGGGCGAGCGGCTCATGTTCTCGACCCCGCCGGCGAGGCCGAAATCGGCATCGCCAAGCATCAGGGATTGCACAACGGAAACAATAGCTTGAGCGCCCGATCCACAGAGGCGGTTGACGTTCATCGCAGGCGTTGTGTCGGGGATGCCGGCGTCGATCGCTGCGACCCGGCTGACATACATGTCGCGCGGTTCGGTGTTGATCACGTGGCCGTAGACCACCTGCCCGATCTGTCCGCCCTCGACACCGGATCGTTGCAGCGCCTCTTTCGCGACGGTCGCGCCAAGCTGCGTGGGCGGCGTCCCGGCGAGCTTGCCGCCAAAGGTGCCGATGGCGGTGCGGCAGCCGTCGAGTATCACGATATCGGTCATGGATGTCCTCCTGTGGTGTTGCAAAGAACGTAGTCACAGGGGGCCATGCTTGGCAACGGTTCCGTGGCGGGCTGCGTACAGGGTGTACGTTTTCGGGCGAGAAACGTACACAAATCCGAACCATCCGCGAGCGGTGATCACGGACAGAGGGCGAGGCGGCCTTTTTCGGTGAGAAGCCAGCCGTCGGTGCCTTCGAACACCGTGGGCCAGAGGGTGCGACCGTATCCCGCCCCGGCGTCGAGGTCGACGCGGTTGCCGAAATATTGCGGCCAGTCGAGCGCGGTGTGGCCGTGCACGACAAGCCACGGATGCGGTCCCTCGTGGTCGAGAAACCCCTCGCGGATCCACATCAGGTCTTCGGGGGTTTGCTGGTCGAGCGGCACGCCGGGGCGGATACCGGCATGTACGAACAGAAGACCCCCTGCCTCAAACCGGAGCGGCAGACCGGCCAGCCAGTCGCGATGCGTCTCCGGCACCGCCCTTTGCGCGGCGTGCCACGCGGCGGTGTCGTCTGCCTCTGTCACCCCGTAGGAGGCGAGCGTCGCCGCCCCGCCCAGACGGGGATCCAGCCACGAGAGGCCGGACTTGATCTGCGCAAATTGCAGGCTGCCCGTGTCGAGGAAATCGAGGAACATCTGGTCGTGATTGCCGCGCAGCACGGTCCATGGGCGGCCGCTCGCCTGGCCCTGCATCACGCGCTCGATCACGGCACGGCTGTCGGGGCCGCGATCCACGAGGTCGCCGAGGAACACGATCCGCGCGTCCGGCCCTCCGTCGCGGTCTATCCGCGCGAGCGCGTCGTCGAGCATCACGTTCTGCCCGTGGATGTCGGGGATGGCGTAGATCGGATCCGTCATGGGCGGGGTAAATCCTGCCGGCGGGTGATTGTCCAGAGCCTCGCCCGTCAGCCCTTGGTTTCGGCGGCAGGGGTCAGCGCCGCGAGGATCGTGTTCACGCTGTCTTGCGGCGTCCCGGCCGTTGACACGGTCTGCCAGCCGGTCGCGTCCGGGGCGCGGGCAATTTGCTGCGCCAGCACATCGGCATCGGCATCCGACGCGCCGGGATCGCGGGTTTCCAGCCGCGCATGCAGATCCTCCGGGTCGGCCTGAAGCCAGAAGGCATCGAAGGGCACGCCGGCCGCGTTGGCCGCAGATTTAATCCGGTCGCGGTCCTTGGCGCGGTCATGCACCGCGTCGGCGATCACCGTGACCCCGTCGGTCAGCAGAGCGCCGGCCCGTCGCGCGATATCGGCGTAGACGCTCGCGGAGACTTCGGGTTTGTAGGCCTCTGGCGGCAGCGGCTGATCGGGGTCGGTGTGGAACATCGCCTTGCGCGTGCGGTCGCTGCTGATCACCCGCGCGCCGGGTGCCGGTCCCAGATGCGGTGCCAGCGCGGCAGAGACGGTCGATTTGCCCGATCCGCTGAGCCCGCCGACGGCCACCAGCCGCGCCGGTTGTGGGGCCAGCAGATCCTCGGCCAGATCGAAATAGGCGCGCGCCTCGTCGGCCAGCCTTGCCGCGTCATTGTCCGCGCTCTCGGCTTGCGTCGCGGTGACATGCGCCCGCACGGCGGCGCGCAGCGCCATGAAGAACGGCAACAGCGTGTAGCCGTCTTCGTGACCGGCGGTGTCGCAATAGCGGTTCACCACCTGCGACGCTTCGGTGTGTAACCCGCGATGCCAAAGGTCCATGGCGAGGAACGCCAAGTCATAGAGCACGTCCACGGTGGCGAGCGCATCGTTGAATTCGAGGCAATCGAAGAGCCGCACGCGCCCCTCGTACAGGCAGATATTGCGCAGATGCAGATCGCCGTGACAGCGCCGCACGTGGCCCGCCCGCGCCCGCGCATCGAGTCGCGCGGCGTGGGTGTTCAGGGCTGTCTCGAAGGCGGCGTCGAGCCGGGCGATATCGGCCTCGGCGAAAACGGTGCTTTCTCGGAAGGCATCCGCGTTGACGCGCAGCACCGATGCGATGTTGTCAGCGCCACCGACGCCATCGTCCACCGGGGCGTCGGCGTGAAACCGCGTGATCTCGCGCGCCAGAGCATCCGTATGGCCGGAGGTCAGCACGCCCCGCTGCGCCATCGCGTCGAAAACCGCATCCTGATCGAAGCGCCGCATCTCGACCACCGCATCGAGAAGCGCGCCCGTGCCGTCGAATTCGGGGCCGTTCGCGCCTTCGGTGATCCGGCTCACGCCGAGATAAAGCTCGGGCGCGGTGCGGCGGTTGAGGCGCAACTCCTTTTCGCAGGCCGCCAGCCGTTGTTCCGGCGTGGAAAAATCGAGATAGGGAAGGTGCAGCGCGCGCTTGAGCTTGAACACCCGATCCCCGATCAGGAAAAGCTGCGAGATATGGGTGTCGACCCGTGTGACGGCCTCGGACGCCCCGTGGGTCGCCGGATCCGCCAGAAATGCCGTGATCGCCGCTTGCTCTTCGTCGTCCATGCGCGCCTCCTGCCCGTCAGATGGTGCCAGCATCATCCGGGCGTCAACCGGCGTCTTTGACACCGGTCAATCGGGCATGGACACGCGGCGCTCGCTTCAGCCTCGCGCGTGCAGGATCCGGCCAATGACATTCAGCAATACCTGCGCGGCGAGGATCGACGTGGTTCCTGTCTTGTCGTAGTCGGGGGCGACCTCGACGAGGTCCATCCCCACCACGCGGCCCCGCTTGGCCAGTCCCGCGAGCAGCTCCAGCACCTCGTAATAGAGGAACCCGCCATGTGACGGCGTGCCGGTGCCCGGCGCGATCGAAGGGTCGAACCCGTCGATATCGAGGGTGATGTAGTAATCCACGCCCGCCGGGATCCGGGCCAGTGTCGCCTCTATCCCGAGCGTGCGGATCTGGCGGACCGAGAGGATGTCGCCGCCCATCTTGCGCGCCGCGTCGTAGCCTTCCTTGGCGGTGGAGGAGACGTTGCGGATCCCGAAATTCGACAGCCCCGTCACATGCGCCTGTTCGGCGGCGCGCCGCATCGGGTTGCCGTGACCGTGCCGCACGCCGTGCCGCTCGTCCACGAAATCCAGATGCGCGTCGATCTGCACGACATGGATCGGGCCACGCTCGGCGAAGGCCCGGATGCAGGGGATATTGACCGAATGGTCGCCGCCCATCACCACCGGCAGCGCACCCGCCGCGAGGGCGGCGCGCACGCCAAGCTCTATGTTGGCGTGGCTGGTTTCGGTGTCGGTATGGATGATGTCGGCATCGCCCATGTCCACGATCCGAGCGCCTTCAAGGTAGGTCACGTCGTCCTCGTGGTCGTAGGCGCCCGCGTGGCCGAAGGAAAAGAGCGTGGAGGCCTCGCGAATCGCGCGGGGCCCGAACCGCGCGCCGGCGCGAAACTGGGTTCCGAAATCAAAGGGCGCGCCCAGCACCGCCACATCGGCATCTATGGCGGACCAATCGGCCACGTAGGGCGATTTGGCGAAGGTCGCGATGCCGACAAAGGGAAGGTCGAGCCGGCCGGTTTCGTATCCGTGGCTCATGATTTGCCCTCCGGGATGGCGTCGCAGATCACCGGGGCGCGGCCGTGGGCGCGGGCCGTAGCGTTCGCGGTCACGCACAGGATCTCGAAGAGGATCGACGCGCCGATCCACGCGGTCGTGCCCGACGGATCGAAGGGGGGCGCCACCTCGACAAGGTCGGAGCCGACGATGTTGGCCCCGTCGAGCGCGCGCACCAGTTGCTGCGCCTCGAAGGTGGAAAAGCCGCCGATCTCGGGCGTGCCGGTGCCCGGCGCAAGCGCCGGGTCGATCCCGTCGATGTCAAACGACAGGTAGGCCGGCCCGTCACCCAGGATCGCGCGCGCCTCGGCCATGACGTCTTCGGGGCCACGGGCGCGGAACTCTTCAATAGGGATGATGCGGATGCCGCTTGCGGCGGCAAATGCGCGGTCCTCGCCATCGTAGGTGGTGCCCCGGATGCCGATCATGACCATGCGCGCGGGGTCCAGCAGGCCCTCTTCGACGGCGCGGCGGAACGGCGTGCCGTGGGTGTATTTCACCCCGCCGAAATAGCCGTCGAAAAGATCGGTATGGGCATCAAAAAGCACGAACCCAAGCGGGCCATCCTTGGCCAGCGCCCGCAGAACCGGAAGCGTCATCAGGTGGTCGCCGCCAAGCATGAAAGGCACGACGCCGCCGGACTTCATCTTGGCGACTTGCGTCTCGACCAGCTCCAGCGTCTGGGCGATGTCGGTGAGGTTCACCGTGGCGTCGCCGAAATCGGCGCATCGTGCGGTGTGGAAGGGGGCTGCGCGGGTGGCCTGGTTGACCATGCGGATCATCGTCGAGGCGTCGCGCAGCGCGCGCGGTCCGTGCCGCGCGCCGGGGCGATTGGTGGTGGCGCCGTCGAAGGGCACGCCGAAGAACCCGATCTCGGCGCTGTCGGGGGTGTCGGGATGGCGGATCGGCAGCCGCATAAGCGAGGCGATGCCGGCAAAGCGCGGCACCTCCAGCGCGGAGACGGGCAGGTAGGCGGGATCGACGGGGATCATTCGGGTTCTCCTATCGTGTCGGTGCGTAGCATATCGCGGTTGGCGTTGGCGTGGGCGGCGATCTCTTCCAGCGGCGCGAACCAAGCGTCGCCCTGACGCAGGGTTTCTTCCAGCCACTGCTCCATCACCGCCCAGCGCGCAAGGCGACCGGTCAGGAACGGGTGCAAGACCGGCATCCAGAAGCCGCCCGCGGCGCGCGCGGCCTCGTATTCCTGGAAGAACGCGCGCAGCCCGTCGGAGGGGCCGCGCACCGGCATGAGGTAGCCGATTTCCTCGAAATGGGCAAAGGGCGGCCAGTCGTCGGTGCCCCAATGCGGCGGCAGCTCGATCAGCTCGCCCTGCGGGGCCTTCAGAAGATAAGGCATCTCGTCGGCCATCAGCGAGCTGTCATAGACGAAGCCCTCGTCGATCAGCCGGGCGATGATGCCGGGCGTCGCGTTGTAGACCGGCGCGCGGTAGCCGCGCGGGCGGCGCCCGGTCATGCGGACATGTACGTCGAGCGCGCGGTGGAACAGCTCTGCCTCGCGGGCGTCGGAATGGCCCATCGGGTCCTCGTGGCGCCAGGAATGATGGCCGATTTCGTGACCGCCTTTGAGGATCGCCTCGACGGTGGCGGGATAGGCCTCCATCACCCAGCCGGGCATGAAGAAGGTCTGCCGCAGCCCCAGCCTTTGGTACGTGTCGAGGATGCGCGGCACCGCCACGGTCGGGCCGTAGCGGCCCATCGAGACCGGCGCGAGCCGCAGGTGGCCGTCCTCGGGGCGCGCGTTGCGGATCAGGCTGTCGGCGTCGATGTCGAAGGTGATCGACGCGGCGAGGCGCTTGCCGTCTGGCCAGGGAAGGGGGTGCAGGAGCATGGAGTGTCCTTTTCAGTGCATGGCCGCCCCGCCATCGGCGGGGTAGCATTGACCGGTGATGAAACTGGCACGGCCCGAGGCGAGAAATGCGATCAGCGCGGTGATCTCCTCGGGCCGGTCGATGCGGCCCAGCGGGCCGGTCCGCGCGAGGGCCGCGGCGACCGCCTGCGGGTCGGTCACGTCGGCCTGCAGGCCAATGGCCCCGATATCCGCGGCGGCGTAGATCGCGTCGTCTTCGGTCAGGGCCCAGACCTCCGCGCACGTCATGGGTGACGAAGATCAAGCGTCCTGCGCTCGTCGATCTGGAGGCGGCGCAGTTTCAGCTGCAGGAACTCGCGGCGCTGCGAGCCGAGCGCCCCGAAGGACTCGTCCATCAACAGGATGTCGGATCCCGCGGCCAGCGTGCGGGCGATGGCCACGCGCTGGCGCATGCCGCCCGAGATGCGGTTGGGCCATGCATCGGCAATGCCGGTCAGTCATGGAAAGGCGGAATAGGATTGAAACACCATGCCGCGCCGGCGGTCGGGTTTGGTCAGTGTCTCGCCGCGCAGCATGATGCGGCCATGACATTGGCGCGGTCATCCTCGAACCGGAAATCGAGCGACACGCCCTCGTCCCCGTAGCACCCGAGATCCTGCGCCACGAGCGCGGGCGCGAAGCCGACCCGGGTGGGCGCGAGAACGCGGATGGTGGTGTCCCGTGCCGTGGCCGGCAGCGCGGTGAGGGCGGCAAGCGCCGTGGCAGAGAGCATGGAGCGGGAGGGCATCTGTCGAACTCCTTCGATGTGAAACCGTGCCGGTTCATACTAGCCGCCTTGCCACGCGGGCATAAATGACGGAGTTTGCGCATGTTGTATCGAGAAAACCCGAAGTGAGATTTGATGCGCCGCCTGTCCGATGTCGACCTGAGACTGATCCGGATCTTTTGCACCATCGTCGATTGCAATGGCTTTTACGAGGCGCAGATCACGCTCAACATGGCGCAATCGACCCTCAGCACGCATCTCGCCAGCCTGGAGGCCAAGCTGGGCTCGAAGCTGTGCCAGCGCGGGCGGGGCGGGTTTCGCCTGACGGCGGCGGGCGAGGACACCTACGGGGCAGCACAGGCGCTGCTGACCGACATCGAACGGTTCGAAGCGACGATGGACCGCGTGCACGGCCGGCAGGTCGCCCGGCTGCGCGTCGGATTGATCGATTCGCTGACCACGTTCGAGGCGCTCGACCTGCCCGGTTGCGTCGCGCGCTTTGCCACGGCCCATCCCGAGGCGTTGCTGGAGGTGGACACCGACACACCGGCCGGGTTGCAGAACAGTCTGCTGTCCGCCACGCGGGACGTGGTGATCGGGGCGTCGCTGCAACCGCTGCCGGGGCTGGACTATGCCGAGCTGGCCACGGAACGGCATCATCTATATTGCGGGCAGGCGCATCCGTGGTTCGCGCGTCCCGATGCGGAGCTCGCGCAGGAGGACTTCCTGAAAGCGGCATTTTCCGTGCGCAATTACATGCATTTCGACGACACCTACCGCCTTGGCCGTGTCACCGCGCGGGCGACGGTGGGCAGCATGGAGGCGCAGGAGATCCTCGTGCTGTCGGGCGCGTATCTGGGGTTTCTGCCTGCGCATCGGGGGGCTGTGTGGCAGGATCAGGGCCGGATGCGTGCGGTCAAACCGAACGACTGGTCGTTCAATTCCCGCTTTTTCGCGGCCTTCGACCCGCGCCGCGAAGGCGCGGCCCTGCGGCAGGCCTTCATCGCCGAGTTGCGCGGCGCCTCGGGCGAGATGCGCTGATCGCGTCAAAAAGGCCTGCCTAGTGCCGTGCCGGGGTGTCCGGCCGCCCGTCCAGCGACAGCTTGGGCGCGGGCGGGGCGGTCTCGCAGATGAGCTTGCCGCGCCGGATGACATGGGTCCGCGTCGCCCGGGTGCGGATCGCGTCGATCGGATCGGTGGCATCGAGCAGCACAAGGTTGGCCGGCGCACCGGGCACCAGCCCGTCCCCCCCAAGGCCCATGATCCGCGCGGGATCGGTCGTGACGGCGTCGAAACAGCCGCGCAGCCCGGCGCGGTCGGTCATGTGGCAGGCATGCGCCGCGATCCACGCGACATCCAGAAGGTCGCCGTGGCCCAGCGGATACCACGGATCGAGCACCGAATCCTGTGCGAAGCCCACGACACAGCCCGCCGCGCGCAATTCCGGCACCCGCGTCAGCCCGCGCCGCTTGGGGTAGGTGTCGAACCGCGCCTGCAGATGCAGGTTGGCCGGCGGGTTCGCCATGACGTGCAGCCCGGAATCGGCCATCATCCCGATCAGGCGATTGGCGTAGAAATTGTCCATCGAGTGCATCGAGGTCAGGTGCGATCCCGTCACCCGCCCCTGCAGGTCAAGCCGCCGCGTCTCGTAGATCAGCGTCTCGATCATCCGCGAATTGGGATCGTCGTTCTCGTCGCAATGCATGTCCACCATCGCGCCACGCTCTGCCGCGATCTCGCACAGGGCGGTGATCGAGGACCGGCCAAGCTCTGCCGTGGGTTCCAGGTGCGGGATGCCGCCCACCACCTCGAACCCCATGTCGAGCGCCTTGCGCACGCTGTCGGCCATGTCGGGCCGCGAATGGAAGCCCATCTGCGGGAAAGCGACCAGTTGCAGGTCGAGGTAAGGAGCGACCTCGCGGCGGATTTCGGCGATCACCTCGGCGGCCAGCATGTCGGGGTTGGTGATGTCGACATGGCTGCGGATCGCCTGCACGCCTTTTGAGACCGCCATGTCACAGTATCGCAAAGCGCGGTCGCGGTAATCCTCGGCCGTCAGACCCGGCGAGATCCGGCGCCAGAGCGAGATCCCTTCGGCCAGCGTGCCGCTTTCATTATACAGGCCATCGGTGCCAAGGCTGAGGGTTGCGTCGATGTGAAAATGCGCGTCCACGAAGGGGGGCGACACGAGTTGGCCCTTCGCGTCGATCACGGGCCCGTCGGTGGCGAGCCCGGGGGCGATCTCGGCGATCTTTGCGTCCTTGAGCGCGATGTCCTGGCCGGTGCGGCCATCGGGCAGGGCGGCGTTGCGGATCACGAGGTCGAATGTCATGGTGGCGTATCCTTGTGGGTCAGTTTGAAACGCGGTGTCCAGCGCCGCTATCCCTTGGCAGAACGTATCCGACCTCGGCGGGCCAGCTTGCACAGATCCGGGCGCCGGGTGTGAGGTCGAGACCGTCGATCTCGCTTTGCTGCTTCTGGACCTTCATTTCGGTCCCGTCCGAGAGGCGCAGCATGATTGTGACGAACGACCCGGTGAATTCCTCTGTCAGGATCTCGCCGGTGACTTCGTTCGCGGCCCCCGACGCCCCGCCGGACAGGGCCACCCGGTCGGCGGGCACAAGCAGGCTGGCGCCGGCATGCGCGGCCGGTGGCGTGCCGCGCGCGATGCCGAAGGTGCCCATGGGCGTCTCGACCTTGCCGGAACTGGTCATCGTGCCGTCGAGGATGGTGTTCGCGCCCACGAACTCGGCCACGAACCGGTTGGCCGGTGCGCGGTAGACCTCCTTGGGGGCGCCGATCTGCTGCACCCGCCCGTCCGACAGGATCACCACCCGGTCGGCCATGGCGAACGCCTCTGACTGGTTGTGGGTGACGTAAAGGAAGGTGATCCCCAGCTCGGAGTGGAGCCGCTTCAATTCCGATTGCATGTGCAGGCGCCGGTTGGCGTCCAGCGCCGACAATGGCTCGTCCAGAAGCAGGATCTCGGGTTGCAGCGCCAGCGCCCGCGCGATCGCCACGCGTTGACGCTGGCCGCCCGAAAGCTGGTGGATCGAGCGTTCGGCCAGATCGGCGATGCCGAGCTTGTCGAGCCATTCCAGCGCGCGCGTGCGGCGGTCCCGGCTGACGAGGCGGCGCTTCTGCTTGAGGCCGAACTCGACGTTTTCGCGCACCGACAGGAACGGAAACAGCGCGTAGCTTTGCCAGACCATCGGCATGTCGCGTTTCCAGGGCGGCGTGGCGGTAATGTCGTCGGCGCCCCACATCAGCATCCGGCCCGCGCTGGCATAATCCAGCCCCGCGATCAGTCGCAGCGTCGTCGTCTTGCCGCAGCCCGACGGGCCCATGAGCGCGATGAACTCGCCCTTTTCGATGGCGAGATCCGTGGGGTGCAGCGCGACCGTGTCGCCAAAGGATTTCGCGATCTGGTCCAGCACCAGGATGGGGTTGGGGGCTGCCATCAACGGGTCTCCTTGTCGGATTTGCGGGTCGTGAGGACCTGTGCCACGAAGACCAGCGTGATGGTGATGACGAAGACGATGGACCCGATGGCGTTGATGCGCGGGCTGACCTGCCCCTGCAGCATCGCGAGGATCCGCACCGGCAGCGTCTCGTTCAGGCCCGACACGAACCATGCGATCATGAATTCGTCGAACGAGACTGCCGCCGTGATCGCCAGCGCCGAGAAGATCGCGGGCTTGCAGAACGGCAGCACGACGCTGCGCATGGTGGCCCAGCGGGTCGCGCCGAGGTTCCAGGCCGCGCCTTCGAGGTCGGGGCTCATTTCCGCAAGGCGCATCCGGATCAGCGCCATGGCAAAGGGCGAACACAGCACGACATGCCCGGCGATCACGCCTGTCAGCGTGCCGACGAGGTCGATCAGCGAAAAGAACGACAGCATCGCAAGGCCCAGGATCAGCACCGGCACGGTGGGCGGCAAGGTGGCCAGCGCAAGAAACCCCAGTTTGCCCGTGAAGCGGAACCGGTAATCGACGTAGGCGGTGGCGAAGCCGATGAAGGTGGCTATGACCGAGACGACCGCCGCCACGCGTAGGCTGCGCCCAAGACCGCGGCGCACGGTGTCGTCGGTGAGGACCGCGCGGTACCATTCGAGGCTGAACCCGCCCCAGGGCAGGCTGGGATAGCGTTCGGCATTGAACGAGAAGACGATGATCGACACCATCGGTGCGAGAATGAACAGAAACACGAGAATCGTGAAGCCGCCGAGAATTCGGTCGGTCCCGGCGGCGGTCATGTCCGGGCCCTTCCGCGGCTATAGGCCAGCGCGAGCGCCGAGAAGAGCACCGTGATCAGCGTAACGATCATGACCACCGCCACGACGGCGGCCCGCGGCCAGTTGTTGCCGGATTTCGTCTGGTCCACGATCAGGATCGACATGGTCGGCGGGCTCGATCCGCCGAGGAACACCGGGCTTATGTAATCGCCGAAGGACAGGATGAACGCAAAGGCCGCCGCGAGTATAAGGCCGATGCGCGCCGACGGGATCACCACCGTCAGCACCGTGCGGACCGGCCCGCACCCAAGGTTGTGCGATGCCCCGACGAGGTCGCGATCCACATTGGACAGGGCGAAGAACTGGATCAGGATCACCAGCGGCAGGCACAATGTCAGGTACCCGATCATCGTGGCGAAGGAGGTGCTGAGCATGGAGATCGCCGGAATGCCGAGCCCGCCCAGCACCGCGTTGATCACGCCCTCCTGCGCGAGAATGACGATCCATGCGTAAACCCGGACGAGGTAGCTGGTGAAGAACGGCGTGATCAGCAGGAAGATTGCCAGCCGCCGCGCCGACGGGCGCGCGCGGAAGGCGAGGTAATAAGCCACCGGAAAGGCCAGCAGGCTTGCCACCAGCGCCGTCGCGGCGCCGATCTGCATCGTGTAGACAAACCCGTCCCAGAAGAAGCCGCGCGTCAGCATCCGTTCCCAGTTGGAGAATACGAAATCCGGGGTCAGGCGGTAGTTGCGCACGACCCAGAAGGTCATCCAGACGAGAAACGCCAGCGGCGCGAGGAAGAACAGCCCGTTCCAGAGCAATGCTGGCGCCACCCAGAAGGCGGCGAACCCGTCGATCCGGGGGCGGCGGCGTGGCGGGGATGTCTCTGACATGGGGTGTCAGCCTTCTGGCCTTTGGCATGTTGGAACTCGCGCCACGGCAGGGACGGGCCTGGTGGGGCGCGATCACGGGGAAAGACGGGCGCTGGGCGGCGCCCGTCGGGTCGTCATCGGGCCTCAGGACTTGAAGTCGGTCCAGACATCCGTCCAATCCTCGACCGGCTGCTGCACGGGCGTCCGGCGGATGTGGATCTTGCCGTCGGCGAATTCGTCCATCACGTTGCGATCCTCGAATGTGTGACGCAGAAGGCGGGCATGGTCCGGCGCGTCCTCGTTCAACCGGACCCAGCCGGCGCGCGACGGGATCGAGGCGTTGTAGGCGGGCATGCGCGCGGTGCGGCTCTGACCTTCGGGCGAGGTCATGTACTGGATGAACGCCTTCGCGAGATCCGGCTTGGCGGCGCCGCGCGCGATTGACAACGATTCCGTCCATTGCAGGCCGCCTTCGCGCGGCACCCAGCTGTCGACCGGCACACCGTCGGCCGACAGCAGCAGCGTGATCCAGTCCCCCACGCCCGGAATGATCGCGGCATCCCCGTTGGTCAGCGACGCGAACGTGTTGGCCATCGAATAGAAGCCCGAGGTTTGCGGTTTCAGCGACATCAGGGTGTCCGACAACGTCTTGAAGCCCGCCTCGTCGATATCGAAGGGCTTGTCATTGCCCCCCGCAAGACCGACGCAGCCCATCGAGGGCAGGTACCAATCGAAACAACCCACGCGGCCGGTGACCTTTGGGTCCCACATCGCCTGGTAGGTGTCGACCTCTTCGCGGCTGAACACATCGGTGCGGTACGAGACGCCGAGAAACCCGTACCGGACCATCACCGAATAGAGATCACCGTCCAGCCAATGGCCGTCGAACTTCTGGAACTCGGGAAAGTAATCCTCGAACGGGTAATCTTCGGGCGTCAGCGGATCGATGAAGCCCGCGTCGCGCAGCTGCACGACATATTCCGCATCCGCGAGGATCACGTCATAGGCCCCGACCGGCGACTGGCTGACCAACGCCATCATGTTGTCGCCGCCGACATATTCCTTGGCTACCACCCGGACGCCGTGTTTCTCTTCGAACGGGCCCACGACCTCGGGGTCGTTATGGCCGGGCCAGCACAGAAGGTTGAGCGTGTTGTCCTGCGCCCGCGCCACGTAGGGGCTGGCGAGCAGGGGCATCGCGGCGCTTGCGCCAAGCCCGCGCAGCACGGTCCGCCGGTTGAGCCCCTTGCGCAGCCCTGCATATCGTCTGAAGTCGGTCATCATCTGGTCTCCCCGGTATTCATTGTTGGTTGCTCGCTATGTCGGCTTGCGGTTTTGAGGCCTGTAGATGGGGCGTTGCAGCATTCATGCCTTGAAGTAACTGCCCTGCGCATGAAGCCGGTCCTGTCCATATTCAGCTTCCCAAGCCTCTTTATGCGCAACGAAAAAAGAGATCGGATGCCAAATCAAGTTACCCTGGGGAAAGATCGCGCGTGTCCACCCGAGCAGGCTGCAAACGCCGTAAAGACGCGCAGTCCGAAGCGACCTGTCTAAATCTTGAGCGTTCGGAGATTGCCTGCGGCCCATCAATGGCCCCGCGCGCCGGGACAGCGCCTTGGCCGGTTCATCGCACTTCCTGCGATCTACGGGTTTTGGGGTAATCGCGCCCGAGGGCCGCATATGACGGGATTGGAGGCGGTTCGACCCGGCGCGACGCGGTGCGCGGCCGGGTCAATGCGGATCAGTCGAGCGCGGCGTCGGTGATCCGGTGTGTCCAGGCGGCATCGCCGGGATGTTCGGTGATGACCGGATCGGACCCGCCCGAGAGCAGGCTGTCGACCGTGCGCTCGAAATCCTCGGGTGCGAGGGTGCCGTCGGACCCGTCGGTCAGTTTCGCGACTTCCCGCATCATGCGGATCTGATGGTGTTCCTGTTGCGCGCCGGTCTGGTCGTAATCCAGCACGATCATCGCCGCCTCCTCGGGGTTTTCGGCCGCCCAGTCCCAGCCGCGCATCGAGGCGCGCACGAACCGCGCCATCCGGTCGACGAAGGCGTCGTTTTCGAGATTGTCTTCGAGCACGTAAAGGCCGTCCTCGAGCGTGGCGACGCCCTGATCTTCGTAGGGGAAATTGATCAGCTCGTCCTCGCTGATGCCCGCATCGATGATCTGCCAGTATTCATTGTAGGTCATCGTGCTGATGCAGTCGGCCTGACGTTGCAGCAGCGGGTCCACGTTGAAACCCTGGCGCAGCACCTCGACCCCGTCCTCGCCGCCATCGGTGGGGATGCCGAGCTGGCTCATCCAGCTGAGAAAGGGAAACTCGTTGCCGAAGAACCACACGCCCAGCGTGCGGCCGCGGAAATCCTCGGGGCCGGTGATGCCGGTTTCCTTGAGACAGGTCAGCATCATGCCCGATTGCTTGAAGGGCTGGGCGATATTGACCAGCTCCAGCCCGTTCTCGCGGGCCGATAGCGCGGCGGGCATCCATTCGACGATGACATCCGCGCCGCCGCCGGCGATCACCTGCGGCGGCGCGATGTCCGGCCCGCCGGGCCGGATCGTCACGTCGAGGCCTTCGTCCTCGTAATAGCCGTTTTCGAGCGCGGCGTAATATCCGCCGAACTGGGCCTGCGTGACCCATTTCAGTTGCAGCGTGACCTCGTCCGCAGCGGCGCTCGCCGTGGCAAGCGCGCCGAGGCCGGTCGCGAGGGCAAGGATCGGATGCGTTCTTTTCATTTTATGGTACCTCCAGGTTGGTTTTCCGCCCGGCGGGCGGCACGTCATCGGCCGCGCTGGGAGGGGTGCCAGAACGTCACCCCTCGTTCCAGCGCGGCCAATATCCCGTAGAACGCCGATCCAGCGATGGCGGCCACGGCAATTTCGGACCAGACCATGTCCAGGTTCAGGCGTCCCACCTCGGTCGAGATGCGAAATCCCATGCCGCGCGTCGGCGACCCGAAGAATTCCGCGACGATCGCCCCGATCAGCGCCAGCGTCGAACAGATCTTGAGACCGTTGAAGATGAAGGGCATGGCGGCGGGCAGGCGCAGCTTCCACAGGCCCTGCCAGTAGCTGGCCGAATAGGTGCGCATCAGGTCGCGCTGCATCGCCTCGGTTTCGGTCAGGCCCTGCACGGTGTTGACCAGCATCGGGAAGAACACCATCGCCACGACGACCGCGGCCTTGGATTCCCAGCCGAAGCCGAACCACATCACCATGATGGGCGCGGTTCCGACGATCGGCAGGGCCGCCACGAAGTTGCCCACCGGCAGCAAGCCGCGGCGCAGGAAATCGGAGCGATCCACCAGCACCGCAAAGACCAGCGCCGCGGCCACGCCGATCGCGTAGCCCGACAGGGCGCCTTTCACGAAGGTCTGGACGAAGTCGCCCCACAGCACGTCGGCGCTGTCCGCAAAGCGCAGCGCGATGTCCGACGGGGCCGGCAGGATCACGTTGGGCACACCGCCGCCGCGCACGCCTGTCTGCCACAACCACAAGAGCGTCAGCCCGAACAGGAACGGCGCCAGCAGCCCGCGAAATCGCTCGGCGCGGCCGGGGGGCAGAGGCAGGTCCGACAGCTGCGCGACCACCATCCATGCCCCGAGCCAGACTGCGATCACCGCGCACCAGAACGCTGCCGTAGCGCTACCCGGCGCCACCTGCATCAGCCCGGCGGCGGTCCCGGCCAGCAGGGCGCAGATCAACAGCAGGATGCCCATGGGCCACCAGCGCGGGCCCGGTGGTTGGGGTAATGCCCCGGCCCCGGTTGGCCGCGCATCGGCAGCGAAAGCCAGCACGACAGCCGCTGTCATGAGCGACAGCACCAGTGTCGATGGCTGCCCGGTGGCCGCCTGCGTCATGCCGAGGATGATGGCGGCGCCCAGCATGAGCGTCATCCCGAGGCGTTGCACGGCGCCGGATCCCTGCACGAGGCCGCTCATTGCGTCATTCCCATGCGGCGCAGGGTGTGGCGCTGGACTGCTGCGACCAGCGCCACCATGCAAGCCGCGAGGATCGCCGCTGCAAACAGTGCCGACCAGATCTGGATGGTCTGGCCGTAGTAGCTGCCCGACAGCAACCGCGCGCCCAGACCGGCGACCGCGCCGGTCGGCAATTCACCCACGATCGCGCCGATCAGCGCGGCGGCGATCCCGACCTTGAGCGAGGCGAAGAGATACGGCATCGCCGACGGCCAGCGCAGCTTGGTCAGGATCTGCAGCCGCGACGCGCTGTAGGTCTTCATCAGGTCGATCTGCATCGCGTCCGGCGCGCGCAGCCCCTTCACCATGCCTACGACGACGGGAAAGAAGCTGAGATAGGCCGAGATGATGGCCTTGGGGACGATCCCGGTGATGCCTATCGCGTTGAGGACCACGATGATCATCGGCGCGATGGCCAGGATCGGGATCGTCTGCGACGCGATCGCCCACGGCATCACCGAGAAATCCATTGCCCGGTTGTGCACGATCCCGATCGCCAGAAGGATGCCCATCGCCGTGCCGATGCCAAAGCCCAGCAGGGTCGCCGACAGGGTGATCCATCCATGATGGATCAGCGAACGGTTCGACAGTGTCCCGGTCTGGACCAGACCGCGGCGGCCGGTGGCCTCCTCCATCACGGTGCTGTTCCACAGCTCTGCCGCGACCTGGTGCGGCGCGGGCAGGCGGGGTCGATCCTGGCGCATGGTTTCGCGGACCAGTTCGGCAAAGCCCGGTTCGGTCCCGGCCCGCGCGGCCTGATCGCGCACCCATTGGCCGTTGACCGGCACGCAGGCCGCGTACCACAGCGCAAGGATCACCGTCACGACGACGAGGACGGGCAGGCTGTTGCCCTTCATCGCGCGCGCCCCTTCGGAGCGGGGATGTGCGGGCCCTTACGCCGCATCATCCATGCCCTCGCGCAGCCCTTCGCGCACCCGGTGCGCCACCGCGATGAACTCGGCACTGTCGCGGATGTCGAGCGGGCGTTCGGCCGGCAGCGGGCTTTCGATGATGTCGGTGATCCGCCCCGGGCGCGGCGACATGACGACGATGCGGGTGGACAGGTAGACCGCCTCGGGGATGGAATGCGTCACGAAGGCGATGGTCTTGCCGGTGCGCCGCCAGAGGGCCAGAAGCTGTTCGTTGAGATGGTCGCGGACGATCTCGTCGAGCGCTCCGAACGGCTCGTCCATCAAGAGGATATCGGCGTCGAACGCAAGCGCGCGCGCGATCGAGGCGCGCTGCTGCATGCCGCCCGAAAGTTGCCATGGAAACTTCGACTCGAAGCCTTCCAGGTTCACCAGCGCCAGCACCTCGGCGGCGCGGCGATCCTGTTCGGCCCGGTCCATGCCCATGATTTCGAGCGGAAGCTTCACGTTGCGCGCGATGGTGCGCCACGGATAGAGTCCGGCAGCCTGGAAGACGTAGCCATAGGCGCGGGCGCGGCGCGCGGCCTCGGGGCTCATGCCATTGACGCTGAGGGTGCCGTTGCTGGGCTGTTCGAGATCGGCGATCACGCGGAGCAACGTGGTCTTGCCGCAGCCCGACGGCCCGATGAAGCTGACGAAATCGCCCTTGCCAACGGTCAGGTTCACATCCTTGAGCGCATGGACCGGGCCGTCATTCGTGTCGAATGTCAGGCTCATGTCGCGCGCTTCGATGACGCTGCTATCGCTCACGGTCCCCCCTTGCTGGCTGTGCCCCGTTGATGTGCGGGGTCCTGGCTTTCGTGGCGGGTGCCGCGCCGATTTGGCGGCACCCTGATCGGTCGGGATGTTTACACGCCCGCGGGGATATTCTGCGGATCGCGGTCGATCTTGCGCGGGCTGTTGAGCGCCTTCCATTTCGACAGCGCCTGGTGCGCAGACGGGAATGGCGGGCGCGGCACGAAGCGGCCGCGGCCGGGCTGCGGCTGGCTGTTCTGGCCCCAGGCCCAGATCACCTCGCCGCGGCTGATCGTGTAGCGCGCCTGCGCGCTGACCTCGACGCCTTCGAACACGTTGTAATCGAGGATCGAGTGATGATTGGCCGCCGAGATGGTCTTGGAGATCTTCGGATCCCACACCGTGATGTCGGCATCCGCGCCGGGCACGAGCGCGCCCTTCTTGGGATAGATGTTGAGGATCTTCGCCGCGTTGGTCGAGGTGACGGCGACGAATTCGTTGGGGGTCAGCCGGCCCTTTTCCACGCCTTCGGTCCAGAGCACCGCGAGACGCTCTTCCAGCCCGTTGGAGCCGTTGGGGATCTTCGTGAAATCACCCAGGCCGCGGCGCTTTTGTTCGGTGGAGAACGCCGCGTGGTCGGTGGCCACGACCTGAAGCGAGCCGGCAGAGAGCCCGGCCCACAACCCGTCCTGGTGCTGCTTGCCACGGAACGGCGGCGACATGACGCGCCGTGCCGCGTGATCCCAGTCGGTGTTGAAATACTCGGTCTCGTCGAGGACGAGGAACTGCGCCAGCGGCTCGCCGTAGACGCGCTGGCCCTTCTGGCGCGCCCGGCGGATCGCCTCATGTGCCTGCTCGCAGGAGACATGCACGACATAAAGCGGCACACCGGCGGCATCGGCGATCATGATGGCGCGGTTGGCCGCCTCGCCCTCGACCTCGGGGGGGCGCGAATAGGCGTGCCCCTCGGGCCCGGTGATGCCCTGCTCCAGCATCTGCTGCTGCAGGTCGGCCACGATATCGCCGTTCTCGGCATGCACCATGGGCAGCGCGCCCAGTTCCTTGCAGCGCTTGAACGAGGCGAACATCTCGTCATCCTCGATCATCAGCGCGCCCTTGTAGGCCATGAAATGCTTGAACGAATTGACGCCCATGTCGATGGCGTCCTTCATCTCGTCGAAGATGGTCTCGTTCCAGCCGGTGATCGCCATGTGATAGCCGATATCGGAACAGATCTGCGGCGCGGATTTGCGGTGCCACTCGTTGATCGCGTTCTTGAGGCTGCCATCGGGACCGGGCAGGCAGAAATCCACCGTCATCGTGGTGCCCCCGCAAGCCGCCGCCCATGTGCCGGTCTCGTAGGTCTCGGCGGCGGTGGTGCCCATGAAGGGCATCTCGAAATGCGTGTGCGGATCGATCCCGCCGGGGATCACGTAGGCGCCCTCGGCGTCGATAAATTCATCCCCTTTCAGATCGGGGCCGATCTCCTTGATCGTCTCGCCCTCGATCAGGATGTCGGCCTTCCACGTGCGGTCCGCGGTAAGAACCGTACCGTTCTTGATCACTTTGGTGGTCATGTCATGTCTCCCTGTGGTTTGCGCTCGGCGCCGGGTTTCTTCTGGCCTGAAATATCCCGGGGGAGTCGCGCTTGCGCGACGGGGGCAGCGCCCCCGATGGCGCGCTCCGCGGCAGGCTCCCCGGTCACGCCTCGATCTCCGCGGTTTCCAGCACGGCATGCATCAGCACCTCGGCCCCGGCGGTGGCCCAGTCCTTGCTGATCTCCTCGGCCTCGTTATGGCTCAGCCCGTCCTTGCAGGGGCACATGACCATGGTGGTGGGGTAGACCATGTTGATCCAGCAGGCATCGTGGCCCGCGCCGGACACAAGGTCGGCATGGCTGTAGCCAAGCCGCTCGGCCGCGTGGCGCACCCGGCCGACCAGCACCTCGTCGAAGGCGGGCGGGTCGAAGGCGCCGACGATCTCGGACTTGAAATTGACGCCCACATCGGCGCAGATCCCCGGCGCGGTCTCGTTCAGTTCCCGGACCATCGCCTCCAGCGTCTCCAGCACATGGCTGCGGAAATCGACGGTGAAAACCACCTTTTCGGGGATGACGTTGCGGCTGTTGGGGTAGACGTCGATCTGGCCGATCGCGCCCACGGCATTGGGTTGGTATTGCAGCGCGATCTCGTGGACCAGTTCGGTCACCCGCGCCAGCGCACGCCCGGCATTGCGGCGCATGTACATCGGGGTCGACCCGGTATGCTGGCCCTTTCCCGTGACCGTGCACTCGATCCAGCGCAGGCCCTGCCCATGGGTCACGACGCCGACCTGCTTGCCCTCGGCCTCGAGGATCGGGCCCTGTTCGATATGCAGCTCGAAAAAGGCGTGCATCTTGCGGTCGCCGACCGGCTCAGAGCCTTTCCAGCCGATCCGCTCCAGCTCGTCGCCAAAGCGTTTGCCCTTGGCATCCACCCGGTCATACGCCCAATCCTGGGACAGCACGCCGGCGAACACCCCCGAGGCCAGCATGGCCGGCGCAAAGCGCGTGCCTTCCTCGTTGGTCCAGTTGGTCACCACGATGGGATGTTTGGTCTTGATATCGAGATCGTTCATCGTGCGGATGATTTCGAGCCCCGCCAGAACGCCGAGCACCCCGTCATAACGCCCGCCGGTGGGCTGCGTGTCGAGATGGCTGCCGACATAGACCGGCAGCGCGTCGGGATCCGTGCCCTCGCGGCGCGCGAACATGTTGCCCATCTCGTCGAGGCCCATGCTCAGACCCGCCGCCTCGCACCATTTCTGGAACAGAGCGCGGCCCTCGGCATCCTCGTCGGTCAGGGTCTGCCGGTTGTTGCCGCCGGCAATCCCCGGGCCGATCTCGGCCATCTCGTGTATCGCCTCCCAAAGCCGGTCGGAATCGATGTGCATGTTGGCGGCTGGTGCAGGCATGGTGGTCTCCGGGTCGGTTTCGATTGCTGGGTTTCAGGGGCAGGTCGCAGGGCCGGGTCGCATTCCGGTCAATCCTGTTGCACGCGCGACGTCCGGGCTTTGCGTCGCCGCGACGGTCATCCGGTGGAAAGCGCTGTCATCGGGCACCAATCCGGGGGCCAATTCTGCATCCAGGGTCATGGCGTTCCTTCCCTGTCACGCGACATGTGTTCCGACATCGGGCTTGAACCTTGACCTACGGCCACGCATGTCCTTTGACTTTATCACGTCTTCGACGCTACCAAGGCTGACCAAACAGTCAAGATTCTTTTCCAAGCGCGGACATTGTTGGATGAACACCTCTGAGCCTGCCGCAAAATCCATCACCAAGGCCGGAATCCGCGAAGAGAATGAACGTCTCATCCTCGATTGCGCCGAGCGGATCTTCGCGGAGCGCGGGTTCGGCGGGGCCACGATGCAGGTCATCGCCGACGAGGCCGCTTTGCCAAAGGCCAACCTGCACTATTACTTTTCCTCCAAAGAGACGCTGTATCGCCGGGTCGTCGAGCGCATCTTCACCATCTGGCTGAAGGCGGCGGAAAGTTTCGAGACCTCGGCGACGCCCAAAACGGCCTTGCGCCGCTATATCGCGCGCAAGATGGAGATGTCGCGCAGGCATCGCCACGGGTCCAAGGTCTGGGCCAACGAGGTGATGCAGGGCGCGCCGATCATCCAGGACTACCTTGAAGTGACGCTGCGCGACTGGACCGACACGCGGATCGCCCTCATCGACCGGTGGAGCGCCGCGGGCCGGATCGCGCCGGTCGATGCGCGCTGGCTGCTCTACATGATCTGGGCGACGACGCAGCATTACGCGGATTTCGCGCACCAGATCGAAACGCTCAACGGCGGGCAGCCGTTGTCGGATGCGCAGTGGCACGAGGCGACCGAGACGGTGATCGGGATCATCCTGCGCGGGATCGGTCTGGACCCGACGCCGGATGCAGAGGACATGCCATGACCGCCGCGCCCCGCACGCGGATTCAGCGCCGCAATCACCGGCTGATCCTCGATGCGGCGCTGGAGGTGTTCGCGCAGCATGGCTTCCGGGGCAGCACGCTCGACCAGATCGCGGCGCAAGCCGGATTGTCGAAGCCGAACCTGTTCTACTACTTCTCGGGCAAGGACGAGATCCACCGCGTTCTTCTGACCGAACTGCTCGACAGCTGGCTGGAGCCGCTGCGGCAGCTCGACCCCGCCGGTGATCCGCAGGCCGAACTGCGCGGCTACGTGCAGCGCAAGTTGCAGATGTCGCGCGAGATGCCGCGCGAAAGCCGCCTTTTCGCCAACGAGATCCTGCAGGGCGCGCCGCGCATCGACGGGTTCATCCGCACCGACCTCAAGGCGCTGGTGGACGAGAAGGCGGGCGTGATCCGGGGCTGGGCGGAGGCCGGGCGCATCGCGGATCTCGATCCGTGGCACCTGATCTTTTCGATCTGGGCGCTGACCCAGAACTATGCCGATTTCGAGGCCCAGATGCGGCTGGTGCGCGGGCCGGACACCGACCCGTTCGACGGTGCGGACGCGTTTCTAGACCAGCTATTCAAGCGGCTTTTGGCGCCAGAGCCGCAGTAGTGATCGGGCCAAGACGGACGCATCCCGGGCCGCGACGCGCGTAGCGTCGCCCGCCCGACACGGGCCGCATCACGGCGTCGGGCCCTTTGCGGGGATGCGATCGCGGTGCGACAGAGGCGGAGTCCGGCTTGGTTCTGACATTGAGACGGACCTGAGGATAGCCGCGCAGTGCCTGACCGCCGGGTGGGCGCAGCAACGCGTGTCGCGACGCGTTTTATGGTGACGGATACTGTAACAGTAGCACGGGATTGCACCGTTGCAGAAGCGCCCGCCCGAGCGGGCGGTCGGGCGCTGCGCGGCGGCGCGTACCGCGCCTTGATTCCGCGCATTGGCACCCGTCTTCTGCGTCCCCTTCAGACCAAACCCCGACCTTTCCAAGCGCACCTCCACCAGCGGCACGGCCCAAAGAGCCGCCCATTGCAAAGCCGGCGTGCGCGGCGGGCCCGCTTTGTCTCGCACCTGCCACGTCCGACACTCGCGTTCAGCACCTCTGTCACGCGGGGCTGAACGCCACGCTCATTCGGCGGCTTGCGCCATCGGGTTGTTGGGATGCGTCGTCCAGTTCGCGTCGTCGTCGCGGACCGTCAGCCCGGTGCGTGGATCGACAGCCCCGGCGGGCAGACGCTCCATCGTGATGCAATTCTCCACGGGGCAGACATTGACGCAGAGGTTGCAGGCCACGCATTCGGCATCGATTACCTCGAATACGCGATCCTCGGTCATGGAAATCGCCTGGTGCGACGTGTCCTCGCAGGCCGCAAAGCAGCGGCCGCACTTGATACAGGCGTCCTGATCTATGCGCGCCTTGGTTACGTAATTGAGGTTAAGATGCTGCCAGTCGGTGACATTCGGCACCGCGCGGCCCGTCACCTCGTCGATGCTGCGGTAGCCTTTCTCGTCCATCCACAGTGACAGGCCCGCCGTGAGTTCCTTGATGATCCCGAACCCGTAGGTCATCGCTGCGGTGCAGACCTGCACGTTGCCCGCGCCAAGCGCCAGGAATTCGGCCGCGTCGCGCCAGGTGCTGATGCCGCCGATCCCCGAGATCGGCAGGCCGGCGGTCTCGGGGTCTCGGGCAATCTCGGCCACCATGTTGAGCGCGATGGGCTTGACCGCCGGGCCGCAATAGCCGCCATGCGTGCCCTTGCCGTCGATCGTCGGTTCCGGCGCCATCAGGTCCAGATCGACGCTGGTGATCGAATTGACGGTGTTGATCAGGCTCACGGCATCCGCCCCGCCCTTGTGCGCGGCGCGCGCCGAGTGGCGAATATCGCTGATATTGGGGGTCAGCTTCACGATCACCGGCATGCGGGTGTTCTGCTTGCACCAGCGGGTGACCATCTCGACATATTCGGGCACCTGGCCCACTGCGGCGCCCATGCCGCGCTCGCTCATGCCATGCGGGCAGCCGAAATTCAACTCGATCCCGTCGGCGCCGGTATCTTCGACCATCGGCAGGATGGCCTTCCACGACGCCTCGTCGCAGGGCACCATCAACGAGACTACCATCGCGCGGTCGGGCCAGTCGCGCTTGAACTGCTTGATCTCGCGCAGGTTCACGTCGAGCGGCCGGTCGGTGATCAGTTCGATATTGTTGAGCCCCAGCACCTGCCGGTCGGCCCCGTGCACGACGCCGTAGCGCGGGCCGTTGACGTTGACGATATGCGGATCGAACCCCAGCGTCTTCCAGACGACACCGCCCCAGCCCGCCTTGAAGGCGCGCGTGACGTTGTATTCCTTGTCGGTCGGCGGGGCAGAGGCGAGCCAGAAGGGGTTGGGCGACTTGATGCCGAGGAAGTCATTGGTAAGATTGGCCATTCTGCTTATCTCCTGATGGTTGGCGACCGGCGGCCCTGCGCCGGGCGGCGTGGTCCGCCTGTTTCAGACGCCGAGGGCCGCGTGGATATCCTCGGCCGCGTCCCGGCCTTCGGCGATGGCGGTCACGGTCAGATCCTCGCCGCCGGCGGTGCAGTCGCCCCCGGCCCAGATGCGGTCGAGCCGGGTGCGCCCCGGCCCCGTCACCGCGATCTTGCCTTTCTCGAGGCCGAGACCCTCGGGCATGTCGCCCATTGTCTGGCCGATCGCCTTGAACACCTGATCGGCGGGCAGACGGAAGGTCTCGCCCGTCGTCTCCAGCCCGCTTGCGCCGTCGCGCGTATAGGCGAACTCCACCTCGCGGACCGCGCCGTTGCCATGCACCGCGACGGGCTGGGCATCCGTGATGATCCGCACGCCGGCGGTGGCGGCGTGATCAAGCTCGTGATCCGACGCGCTCATCCGGTCGCGCCCGCGACGGTAGACCAGCGCGACATCCTCGGCGCCCAGAAGTTTGGATTGCACTGCCGCGTCCACGGCGGTCATGCCGCCGCCGATCACCACCACCCGGCGTCCGATGGGCAGTTGGGAAAGGTCGTCCGCCTGGCGCAATTCGGCGATGAAATCCACGGCGTCGCGCGCGCCATCGCGCGTCTCACCCTCGATGCCGAGCGCGTTGACCCCGGCCAGTCCCATACCGAGGAACACCGCATCGTAGTCGCGGCGCAAATCGTCCAGCGTGAGATCGGTGCCGAGGCGCACGCCCGTGTGCGCCTCGATGCCGCCGATGCCCAGCAGCCATTCGACCTCGGCCTGGGCGAAGTCGCCCGCCGTCTTGTACGCGGCGATGCCGTACTCATTGAGCCCGCCGATCCGGTCGCGGGCATCCATGAGCACCACGTCATGCCCGTGCATCGCCAGTCGGTGCGCACAGGCCAGCCCGGCCGGCCCGGCACCGACGATCGCGACGCGCTTTCCGGTCGAAGCCGCGCGCGCGTAGGGGTGACCGTCGCGCGCCATCATGCTGTCGGTGGCGTAGCGCTGCAGCCGGCCGATTTCGACCGGCTTTTTCTCGGCGAATTCGCGCACGCAAGCCCCTTCGCACAGGGTTTCGGTGGGGCAGACGCGGGCGCACATGCCGCCCAGGATGTTCTGATCGAGGATCGTACGCGCAGCACCTTCGGGCTGACCGGCCTGGATCTGACGGATGAACAGCGGGATGTCGATCTCGGTCGGGCAGGCGGCGATGCAGGGCGCGTCGAGGCAGAAGTAACAGCGATCGGCCGCGACACGCGCCTCATGCGGATCGAGCGGCGGTTCATGGTCGGAGAAATGACACCGAAGCGTGGCTTGATCGAGCCGGGCCGGCACGATCCCGGGCGTTGTGGATGAGTTGGTCACGGGGCGACCTCCCTGTCTGTTGACGCTTTTTCCTGTTTTGTGAAAATCCTGCCACATTGGATTTATTTTATCAATTGGTAAAAAATGTTCGCGGTGAGGGCGATGCGAGATGGGCGAAGCCGTCAGCATGCAGCACGTCGCATGCCCCCCCCTCTGGATGGCGGGATCTTGACCCTGTCACCCTGTCGAGCCTTGGCATCGGCAGGCCGGCCCCGCCAATGCCCGGTCTGCATGTCATCCACGAGTCGCAGAGCATCCGCTGCTTTTTTGAACAATCCGGCAGAGCATGGCGCGTTTTTGGCCAGAGGACAGGCGACGGGTTTGACACTCATCGCCCGGGCGGTCGTAATCACGGCGTATTGCCTTGAAAGCCACCGTTTCTCGCATTGCGACACGGGATCGATGTTCTCACGTGAGGGCGTATGCCGACAGCAAGATATGAACGCGACATGATCGGCTACGGGCCGCGGCGCCCCGCAGCGGACTGGCCCGACGGGGCGAAGATCGCCGTGCAGTTCGTGTTGAATTACGAGGAAGGCGGCGAGAGCTGCCTGCTGCACGGCGATGATGCCTCGGAAGGGTTCCTGTCGGATATTCCCGGTGCGGCCCCTTGGCCGGGAGAGCGTCACTGGAACATGGAATCGCTTTATGAGTACGGCGCGCGGGCCGGATTCTGGCGCGTGCACCGCCTGTTCACCGGAGCGGGTGTGCCGGTGACGGTCTACGGCGTGGCCAGCGCGCTGGCCCGCAGCCCCGAGCAGGTCGAGGCGATGACGGATGCCGGCTGGGAGATCGCCAGCCACGGCCTGAAATGGATCGACCATCGCGACATGCCCGAGGCCGATGAGGCCGCGCAGATCGCCGAGGCGATCCGCCTGCATACCGAGGTGGTAGGCACGCCGCCGCGTGGCTGGTATACTGGGCGCTGTTCGATGAACACCGTACGTCTGGCGGCCGAGACCGGCGCGTTCGAGTATATTTCAGATGCGTATGACGACGATCTGCCACATTGGCTACGGATCGGGGGACGCGATCAACTGATCATCCCCTACACGCTGGAGGCCAACGACATGCGCTTTGCCGCCACACCGGGCTGGGTAACGGGGCAGGATTTCGCACAATACCTGATCGACGCCTTCGACACGCTTTACGCCGAAGGCGAGGCGGGGCTGCCCGCCATGATGAGCGTGGGTCTGCATTGCCGCCTGATCGGGCGCCCCGGCAAGATCGCCGGGCTGAAGCGCTTCCTCGATCACATCGCGGCGCATCAGGGCGTCTGGTGCCCCACCCGGCTGGAGATCGCGCGGCACTGGGCGCAGGCGCATCCGCCGCGTCCCGTGGCGCGGCCCAGCGAGATGACGCGCGATGCCTTTGTCGAGACGTTCGGCGGGGTGTTCGAGGGGTCCGCATGGGTCCCGGAGCGGGCCTACGAGCTGGAGCTGGGGCCGGCGCATGACACGCCTGCCGGGCTGCACAATGCGCTGGCTCGGATGTTCCGAAGCGCCTCGGAGGCGGAGCGGCTTGGCGTGCTGTGTGCGCAACCGGACCCGGCAGAGATGCTGGCGGCGTCGCTGACCGACACGGACCACGCGCAGCTTGTCGAGCCGATCAAGGCCCACAAGGCGAAGCATGGGTTTCCCTTCATCATCGCGGCACAGGATCCTGACGCATCAATAATCCACGCCGAGCTTGAACGGCGCATTGCCAATGACACCGAAACCGAGTTCGTCGAGGCCTGCCTCCAGGTTGAGCGGATCGCGCGGCGGCGGCTGGAGGGCATGCTGTGAGCGACCTCACCGACCGTATCGGGGCGAGCTATGCCTTTCCGCCCGCCGGCCTGCCGGATCAGTCGGCCAGTCCCGAGGGGACGGCGATCTTCACGAGCGCCTATGCCGTGCTGCCCGCGGTGACGATGCGCGATATCGTGACATCGCGGCTGCCGGGGTGGATTGGCACCCGCGCGTGGATCCTTGCGCGCCCCCTCAGTGGTTTTGCCGAAACCTTCGCGCAATACGCGGTCGAGATCGCGCCGGGGGGCGGGTCCGACATGCCAGAACCGGATGCGGGCGCGCAGGCAATCCTGTTCGTCGCTGCGGGACAGATGGACTTGCGGATTGGTGACGCCGCACATTCCCTCGGGCCGGGCGGCTATTCCTATATCCCGCCCATGACCGACTGGCGTATAGCCAATACCGGTCAGACGGATCTGAGATTTCACTGGATCCGCAAGCGCTGGGCGCCGGCGGACGGGATCGCGCCGCCCGAGGCGTTGGTTACCTCGGACGGGGCCGAGCCGGTCCACTGGATGGCAAATACCGACAAATGGGGCACCACGCGCTTTGTTGATCCCGAGGACATGCGCCATGATTGCCACGTCAATATCGTGACCTTCCTGCCCGTCGGGCGAATCCCCTTTGCCGAAACGCATGTGATGGAGCACGGGCTTTACGTGCTGCAGGGGACGGCGCGCTACCTGCTGAACAAAGACTGGGTCGAGGTCGGGCCGGGCGATTTCATGTGGCTGCGCGCGTTTTGCCCGCAGGCCTGCATCGCGACCGGGGATGCGCCGTTTCGCTACCTGCTCTACAAGGATGTGAATCGGCATCCCGGGCTGAGCCTGCCATGACGCGCGTTGTCGCGCAGCCGCTGACGCAGGAGTGTTTCGCGCCGTTCGGAGATCTTCTGGACATCGCGGGCGCCCCGGACCGGATCATCAATGCCGGGCTGTGCGGGCGGTATCATGACCGGGCCACGCTCGATTTCGGGGCCGGCGGGCGCGCGGGGATCAGCCTGTTCGACGCCGAGCCGCGCAGCCTGCCTTACACGCTGGACCTGCTGGAGCAGCATCCCGATGGCAGCCAGGCCTTCATCCCGATGCACCGCAACCCGTGGCTGGTGATCGTAGCCGAGCCGGGGGACAGTCCCGGCGCGGTCCATGCCTTCATCGCGGGGCCGGGTCAGGGCATCAACCTGCACCGTGGCACGTGGCACGGCGTCCTGACCCCGTTGCACGCGCCCGGTGTTTTCGCCGTCGTGGATCGCATCGGCGACACGCCGAACCTGCAGGAGCACCGGCTGGACCCGCCAGCTCTGATCAGCAAGGCCTGAGCGGTCAACCCAGCTCGAACGTCGTCAGGCCGAAGGTGCGCGACAGATCCTGTGCCGGTGCGGGGCCGCGCCACATCCGCGCGGTTTCGAATTCGGGGACAAGCCCCCGGTCACGGGCCAGTGCGACCGCGTCTTCGTTGGGATCCGGCACGTCGAGGCTGATGCGCCCGCCGCCCGCCTGATGGGCAAGGCCGTCGAGCGTCGCCTCTGCCACGGCGCGGTCGGTCGCGAAAAGTGGCCCGATCTTCCAGCCGGAAGCGCAGGCGCGCAGCACGCCGAGGCCGGCGAGGGCGCCGTCGCGGATGAGGACGCGGCTGATCCGGCTGGGATCGCCGCACATCCAGTTGCGCAGGAAATCCGCCCGATCGAACCCCGTCACGGCGCGGTCTAGCGTCACAGCGGCGTCGATATGCGCACGTTCCGGCGCAAGCGTCAGGTCCGGTCCCATTGGTGTGATCGCGCCGGAATATCGCACGTTCCCATGCGCCATCGCGAACCCCGCGCGGGCATAGTTGGCTTGCTGGGCCGGTACACCGTCGAGGCCGGTGGTGCGCGGCGCGAGGTGGGCCATGCCGTGCTGCCACAGGGCGAACCCGACACCGCGGCCGCGATACTCGGCCCGGCAGATGTAGAGGCCCAGAAACGCGGTATCATCCCCGAACCGCACGATCGACAGGCTGGCCGCAGGTATGCCGTCCACATCGGCGGCAAGAAAGCCGTTCGGATCTGCGGCACGGAACGCCGCCGCGTCGTCAAGGCCAGGGTTCCAGCCCTCGGCCTCGGCCCATGACAGCGCAAGATCGAGATCGCCGCGCGTCATGGTCCGGATCACGGGCGCGTCCGTCACGGCGCGGCCTTCTGTCGGGGCGCGGCATAGCCGCCCAGCTTTGAGGTGCGCAGCCCCGTTCCGGCCAGTGCGCCTGCCAGCGCCAGCCCGGCCGAGATGCCTTCGATCACCGGGCAGTCGAATTCGTCGGACAGGGCCGCGGCGAGCCTTGCCATGCCGGCACAGCCAAGCACGATCGCGTCCGCGCCGTCCTCGTGGATGGCCGCGCGGGTTTCGTTGCGGATCGCCGACAGCGCCTCGGGCGTGCCGAAATCGATATCGAGCACCGGAACCCCGGCCGCCCTCAGACCGACGCAGCGGGCTGACAGGCCGTACCGCGCGAGGTTGCCGCGCAGCACGGGCAGCGCCTCGGGCACCGAGGTGATGATGGCGAACCGGTCCGCCAGCATCGTCGCGCAATGCGCGGCGGCCTCGCCTATGCCGACCACCGGCGCGCGCGCCACGCAGCGCGCGGCGTCAAGGCCGGTATCGTCGAAACAGGCGATCACATGCGCGTCGACGCTAGTGGCCTCTGCCTGCTCGATGCGGCGCAGCAGCCACGGCACGGCAAGCGCGCCATCCACTGGCCCCTCAATGGATTCCGGCCCGCCTTCGGCGCCGGTGGTGATGATCGTGGCGCCCGGCGGCGCGGCCAGTTCCGCCGCCGCGGCGATGCCGGCGGTCATCGCGTCGCTGGCATTGGGATTGACGACATGGATCCGCATCATTTCAGCCGCCGCCGCCGCTGCATCACGCCGACCAGCGTGAACATCATGATGATGAGCATCACCGACCCGGCGGTCGTCGCCGAGCCGAGCGCGTAGATCTCGGGATCGGTGACGGTGGTGGTCTTGGCGGCCAGTTGCATGGGCAGGGTGTTGTCAGAGCCCATGACCTGCGACGAGCGCGCCAGTTCGTCCCAGCTGAGGGTGAAGCCGAAGACGGCGACGCCGATCAGGAAGGGCGCGATGATCGGCAGCGTCACGTGGCGGAAGGTCTGCCACGGCGACGCGCCGAGATCGCGCGCGGCTTCCTCGTAGGCCGGATCGAAGCGGTTGAAGACCGCGAACATGATCAGCAGACCGAACGGCAGCGTCCAGCTGAGATGTGCGCCGAGGCCGCTGGTGAACGGGCCGAGGGCCGAGACGAACTCTGTTTGGATCCAGTCGATGCCCCAGGCCATGCCAAGCGCCTTGATCGCGTCGTCGATCAGCCGGAACTCCAGCGCGATGCCCAGTGACACCACGATCGAGGGGACGATCAGGCTGGAGATCGCGACGTAAAGCAGCAGCGTGGAGCCCCGGAACTTGTGACGGAACGCCAGCCCCGCCAGCACCGAGATCGTCACCGTCAGCACCATGACGAGCAGCGCCAGCACGAAGGACCGCCGCAGCGCCGGGCCGATCGCCACCTGCCCGGTGCCGGCCCAGAGCTTTTCGAACCAGTGGGTCGAAAAGCCGTCCGCCGGAAAGACCAGACCGCCCGCGGGCCCCTGGAAGGACAGGATGAAGATCGCGACCATCGGGCCGTAGAGAAACAGCAGGAAAAGCCCGAAGAAAGTGGCGAGCACGTAGTAGCTGCGTGGGCGGGGATCGGCCATTCTCAAAGCTCCTTGCGGATATCGACAAGCTTCAGCAGTGCCCAGACTCCGACCAGCACGGCGGCCAGAAGGATGACCGCGTTCGCCGCGGCGAGCGGGAATTGCAGGAACTGCATCTGTGTCTGAATGACCTTGCCGACCGACGCGATCTGCTGGCCGCCCATGATGCCGATGGTCAGGAAATCACCCATGACGATGGTGACGACGAAAATCGACCCGATCAGGATCCCCGGCCGGCCGAGCGGGATGATGATGACGGTCAAGGTCTGGAACCCCGATGCCCCGGCATCGCGCGCGGCCTCGATCAGGTCGCGGTCGATGCGCATCAGCGAGTTGAAGATCGGCACCACCATGAACAGCGTGTAGAGATGCGTCATCGCGAGGATCACCGCAAAATCGGAATAGAGCAGCCCTTCGAGCGGGGTGTCGATCACGCCCATCGACATCAAAGTCTGGTTCACCAGCCCGTTGCGTCCCAGAAGCGGGATCCAGGAAATCATACGGATCACGATCGAGGTCCAGAACGGCACGGTGCACAGCAGAAAGAAGATCACCTGAACCTTCAGCGTGCGGACATGGAAAGCGAGGAAATAGGCAACCGTGAAGCCCGTGACGAGCGTCGTGGCCCAGACGATCAGGCCGAATTTCAGCGTCGAGATGTAGGTGCGGAAGGTCGTGCAGAGCTCCGGCAGATCGCGGATGCAGCCCGAGAAGATGTCGCCGTAGTTCTGCAGGGTGAAAGCGGGTTCGATCGAATAATGCGTATATTGCCAGAAGCTGACCACGATGGTCGCCGCCAGCGGCAGCACGAAGAACAGCAGGAACACCAGCGCCATCGGTGCGGCCTGCAGGTACGGGGCCAGCGCGGCCCCGGCGCGGCGCGTGGATGTTCGTCCACGCGCGGGGGCCCGGTCTTGCCGGGCCTCCGTCCTGGTGTCGGTGACGCTGTTGCTCGCCTCGGTCACGCCGCGATGAACTCGTTCCACTTGCGCACCATGTACTGGTTCTCGTCCATGACCGCGTTCCAGCAGGCGACAGAGCCCATGCGCTCGGCGTAAGACCCGCCGTCGCGCATTGCGCCGGCCTCTTCGAGAAGCCGCCCGTCAGGGGCGAGGATGTCCTGCTCTGCCTTCTTGCCTTCGTACCAGTAGGCCCATTCATAGGGCTCCATGTACTCCTTGGCGGTCTCCAGCACGGCCGGGTAGTAGCCCTGTTTGGACAGGTGCGCCCCGGCCCAGCCCGACAGGAACCAGTTGATGAACTCGTAGGCCGCGTCCTCTTTCCGGCCGTCGATGGTGCGCGGCAGGCCAAAGCCCGAGGCCCAGGCACGGTAGCCCTCCTTCAGCGGCTGGTAGACGCAGGGGATGCCTTGCGTGCGGACGGCCGTGACGGCAGGCGACCACATCGACTGGATCACCACCTCGCCCGAGGCCATCAGGTTCACCGATTCCTGGAAGTTCGACCAGAAGGCGCGGAACTGGCCCGCGCGCTTGGCTTCGATCAGCTTCTCGATGGTGAAGTCGATCTCGTCGCGGGTCATGTTGCCCTTGTCGCCGTAGGTGATGTCGCCGCGCGCCTCGATCGCCATCGCGGCATCCATGATGCCGATCGACGGGATGTTGAGGATCGCCGTCTTGCCGGCGAAATCCGGGTCGAGCAGCGAGGCCCACGAGGTGATCTCCTTGTCGATGAGATCGGGGCGCAGGCCCAGCGTGTCGGCGTTGTACGTGGTCGGGATCAGGGTGATCCATTCGGTCGGCTCGGTCGCGAACGTGGTCGAGTCCTGGTTTTCTAGGTAAAGGACCTCGTGCGGGGCCGTCCCGTCCCAGCCGACCTGCTCGCCATCCACAGTGCCGTTGGCGATGACCGTTGCAAGGTCGTCGATGCGGTCGATGCGGTTTGCGTCCATGCCCTTCATGTTCCCCGACGGCACGAGGTTGGGCAGCGAGAAATATTCGGAATCCACCAGATCAAAAGAATTCGGCTGGGTGATGACACGGCGCGGCACCTCGTCGGTGTTCACGGCGATGTATTCGATATCGATACCGAGATCCTCGGACGCCTTCTCGGCGATCGCCGGTGACTGGTTCACCGCCGTCGACAGGTAGCGCAGCGTCACGCGCTCCTGTGCATGCACGAAGGGCGCGGGAAAGGCCGCGGTTCCGGCCAGTGCAGCGGCGCCTTTCAGGACACCACGGCGCGTGGTGCCGGTCTTTCGGGGTGTATCTGTCATGTTCTCTCTCTCTCCTGTTGGTCGTCTTCTTGGTGGTATTGGGGGGTATTGACGGGGCCCGTGGGTCAGCCGTCCAGCGACAGCTCGTGCACCGCGTCGGGGTGCCAGCCGATCGCCACGGCGGCGCCGGGGGCGAGCGGCCGGTCGAAGAAGGCGCGTTCGCCCATTACCGCTATGAGCGATGCGCCCGCGTCGGTCTCAAGGCCCAACCGGACATCGGGGCCGCGATACTCGATATCGCTGACCGTGGCGCGGCGATGGCGGTCGGTGGCCTCGCCTTCGGGGATGATGTCGATATCGTCGGCGCGCAGCGTGATCGTGCGCCCCGCGTCCTCGATGATGTTGTGCCCGCCGATGAAGCGCGCCACGAAGGGCGTGCGCGGCGCGTTGTAGACCTCGCGCGGGGGGGCAGCCTGGGCGATGCGGCCCTCGTTCATCACCACCACGAGATCGGCCAGCGCCATCGCCTCTTCCTGGCTGTGCGTGACATGGATGAAGGTGATCCCGAGCTCGGACTGGATGCGCCGCAGCTCGGACCGCATCCTGACCCGCAGGAACGGGTCGAGCGCCGAAAGCGGCTCGTCCAGCAGCAGGACCGACGGCTCTGTCATCAGCGCACGGGCAAGGGCGACCCGCTGCTGCTGCCCGCCCGAAAGCTGGGTCGGCGTGCCATCGGCGAACTCCGACATCGACACCAGCGCCAGCATCTCGGCGGCCCGCGCAAGCCGCTCCTGGCGGCTCACGCCCTTCATCCGCAGCGAGAAGGCCACGTTCTCGGCGACGCTGAGATGCGGGAAAAGCGCGTAGTTCTGGAACATCATCGCGGTGCCGCGCTGCGCGGGCGGATCGTCGTTGACGATGCGCGATCCGATCATGATATCGCCGTCGCTGATGCCTTCGTGCCCGGCGATCATCCGCAGGGTCGAGCTTTTGCCGCACCCGGATGGCCCGAGCAGGCAGCAATAGCTGCCGGCGGGAACCTTCAGGCTGATGGCGTCGACGGCCAGCGCGTCACCATAGCGCTTCGTGACAGCGGCAAGCTCTACTGCCTGAACCTTGGACATGACGTGACCCTCCGTTTCGCCTTGATGGAACCGGCAAGGCCGTGGAGGATCAAGCGAGGTCTCGGGACAGCCCCGATTTTTGACCAGGGACAGGCAAGCTAAAAGCAAGTCTGCACAGGTTCTGTGCATCTGCCTTCAAAACAGGCGTCGACTGTCCCGCGAACGGGATCAGCCTGCCCAAGCCGCCGTGGTCCGTGAACGAGATCGACCCGCCCCTTTCGTCGTCAGTGGCGCGCGAGTCGCCTCTACGCCGTCTCCGCCCGCGCGGCTTCGGGGCCGGTCAGAAAAATGCCCCTCGGCCTTGATTGGACTTGTCCGGTCCGGTTCCGTCGCGCCGCCGATGGGCAGGCACCCGGGCTGCGCCGTGCAACAGCTCCAAGTAAAGATTGGACATTTGGACGGAATTGTTCCCATTGTGCGGGCAAAAGAGGAGGATCGAAAATGGCACTCACCGCGATAATCGAAGCGCATGGCGGCCCGGACCAGTTCAAGTTGGTGGACCTTGATGTCGGGGAGCCGGGCAAGGGCGAGGTCCGCATCGCGCACAAGGCCGTGGGGCTGAATTACATCGATGTCTACCAGCGCAGCGGGCTTTACCCGATGCAACTGCCCCACGCGATGGGCATGGAAGCCGCCGGCGTGATCGAGGCCGTGGGCGACGGGGTGACGCATCTGAAGGTCGGTGATCGCGCGGCCTATGCCGCGAACCCGCCCGGCGCCTATGCCGAGGCGCGTGTCATGCCTGCGGACCAAGTCTGTCCGTTGCCGGAGGGCATCTCGTTCGAGGAAGGGGCCGCGATGATGCTCAAGGGCATGACCGTGGAATACCTGTTTCACCGCACGGCACCTCTTAAGTCGGGTGACACCGTGCTGTTTCACGCCGCGGCGGGCGGTGTGGGCCTTCTGGCCTGCCAATGGGCGCGGTCAGAGGGGATCACGTTGATCGGAACCGCCGGGACAGATGAAAAATGCCAGCTCGCGCAGGATCATGGCGCGACCCATTGCCTGAACTACCGCAGCGGCGACTGGGCGGCGCAAGTGCGCAGCCTGACGGATGGCAAGGGCGTGGACGTGGTCATGGATGCGGTCGGCAAGGATACATTCGAGGGATCGCTCGATTCCCTGAGGCCACTGGGCATGATGATATCGTTCGGAAATGCCTCTGGTCCGGTGCCGCCGTTCGACGTCGGCCTTCTGGGAAAAAAGGGATCGCTGAAGATCACGCGTCCGACGCTGTTTACGCATATTGCCGATCACGCGGCCTGTCAGGCCATGGCAAAGCATCTTGCCGGGAAAGTGCTGTCTGGGGATGTGAAGATCAACATCGGCCAGCGGTTCGCATTGCGCGACGTGGCAAAGGCACACGAAGCGCTGGAGGCGCGCAAGACGACGGGATCCACGGTGCTGGAAATCTGACGTCTTGACCTGTGCCTGCCTTGGCCGCGCACCTGTATGCTGGACCGAAAGGTTTACCGATTTTGTTGCCGATCGGGAAGTTTGGCGTTAGATGACGGCAATCTGCATACAGCCGTATGCCTTTCCGGACCGGTAGCGGAGGTGCTCGACATGGTTCAACGTATCGAAAAGCATGGCCTTCAGGTGGCCGAGGATCTGGCCCGTTTCGTGGACGATCAGGCCCTGCCGGGGACCGGCGTGGAACCTGATGCCTTCTGGGCGGGCTTCGCGGCCCTGGTCGAGGACATGACCCCCGAAAACAACGCCTTGCTTGAGACGCGCGATGATTTGCAAGGCCGGATCGACGACTGGCACATCCGCCATCGGAACGCGCCGCATGACCACGAGGCCTACAAGCAGTTTCTGACGGATATCGGGTATCTCGTCGAGGAAGGCCCCGATTTCGAGATCGAAACCGCCAATGTTGACCCCGAGATCGCGCGCGTGCCGGGGCCGCAACTCGTGGTGCCGATCACCAACGCACGCTACGCGCTGAACGCCGCGAATGCCCGTTGGGGCAGCCTTTACGATTGCTTCTACGGCACCGACGCCACGGGCACGCTGCCGCCCGCGGGCGGCTATGACCGCGGCCATGGGGCACGGGTCGTGGCCCGCGCGCGGGTGTTTCTCGACGAGGCCTTTCCGCTCGTTGGGACCAGCCATGCGGATGTGCGGCGCTACCACGTGCAGGACGGCGTGCTTCTGGTCGATGACTGCCCGCTGGCGAGCCCTGAGAAATTCGCGGGCTACCGGGGCGATCCCAGGGCCCCGGACGCGGTTCTCTTGCGCAACAACGGCCTGCATGTCGAACTGGTCTTCGATCGTGCGCATTTCATCGGCTGCCGCGACCAGGCGCTTCTGGCCGACGTGCAGATCGAAAGCGCGATGACGGTCATCATGGATTTCGAGGATTCGGTGGCCTGTGTCGATGCCGAGGACAAGGTGCTGGCCTATTCGAACTGGCTGGGGCTGATGCAGGGCACGCTGGAAACCAGTTTGGACAAAGGCGGCAAGACCATCACCCGCCGCCTCGCCGAGGATCGCGATTACACCGCGCCCGATGGCAGTGACCTGACCCTCAAGGGCCGGGCGCTGATGTGGGTGCGCAACGTGGGCCACCTGATGACCAACCCGGCCATTCTGGATGCCGACGGCAACGAGATCCTCGAGGGGCTGATGGATGCCGCGATTTCCACGCTGATCGGCATGCACGACCTCAAGCGTGACAGCGGCAACTCGGTGCATGGCTCGATCTACGTCGTCAAGCCCAAGCTGCATGGCCCCGATGAGGTGGCCTTTACCGACGCCATCTTCACACGTGTCGAGGCGATCCTCGGCCTGCCGCGATACACTGTTAAGATCGGCGTGATGGATGAGGAACGCCGGACCTCTGTCAACCTCAAGGAATGCATCCGCGCCGCCAAGCATCGCGTGGCCTTCATCAATACCGGCTTTCTGGATCGCACCGGCGACGAGATCCACACCAGCATGGAGGCCGGGCCTTTCAGCCGCAAGGATTTCATCAAGCGCAAGGCGTGGATCGGCGGGTATGAAAACCAGAACGTCGATATCGGACTGGAATGCGGGATGTCCGGCCGGGCACAGATCGGCAAGGGCATGTGGGCGATGCCCGACATGATGGCCGCGATGCTGGAGCAGAAGATCGAACACCCGAAATCCGGCGCCAACTGCGCGTGGGTTCCGTCCCCTACGGCGGCCACGCTGCATGCGCTGCATTACCACAAGGTCGATGTCTTCGCGGTGCAGGACAAGCTCAAGGCCGGGGGTCGGCGGGCGTTTGTCGATACGCTTCTCGACATTCCCGTCGCCGCCTACCGGAAATGGTCGAAAGAGCAGATCCTCCGCGAGGTTGAGAACAACGCGCAAGGCATCCTCGGCTACGTCGTGCGCTGGATCGATCAGGGCGTGGGCTGCTCCAAGGTGCCAGACGTCAACGACGTGGGCCTGATGGAAGACCGCGCCACCTGCCGGATCAGCTCGCAACATATCGCCAACTGGCTGCACCACGGGGTGGTCAGCGAGGCTGAGGTGATGGAGGCGATGCAGAAGATGGCGGGGGTGGTGGATCGTCAGAACGCCGGCGATCCCGCCTATCATCCGATGGCACCGGGATTCGACGGTACCGCCTTCCGCGCGGCGTGCGATCTGGTCTTCAAGGGGCGCGAGCAGCCGTCGGGCTATACAGAGCCGGTGCTGCATCGCCGCCGGCTGGAACTCAAGGCCGCGCAATCGGCATGATCTGACGGCAACAGGAGATCACGAATGGCAGAGATTTCACTCACCCGCGCCCGCACGATCATCCGCAAGGTGCTTGCGACGGGCCGCGAGGGCGGCTTCAAACCGCTTTCCGTGGTGGTGCTGGATACCGGCGGCCACGTGAAGGCCTTCGAGCGCGAAGACGGCGCCGCGCCGGGCCGCTTCGGCATCGCCCAGGGCAAGGCTTACGGCGCGATCATGCTGGGCATCGCGGGGCGCGCGCAAATGGCCCGCGCCGAACAGCAGGCGTATTTCATGGCCGCCGTGAACGGCGTCTATGGCGGTCAGGTCGTCCCGGTGCCGGGCGGTGTCCTGGTGCGCGACAAGCGCGGGGCCATCGTGGGTGCCGTGGGGGTGACGGGAGATACCTCCGACAATGACGTTGTCGCGGCCGTTGCGGGCATCACGTCCGTGGGCCTGACGCCGGAAGAGTAGGACAAGCCGATACCGGCGCGCTCGGTCCAAGCGGCGGCGTCCTGGATGTTCAATCCCGGCATCTGGTAGACGGGATCGAGGATGAATGGACGTGGCTCGGACGTCTTGGCCTTGCAGATGTGTTCGTATGGCGTGAGGCCGGCGAGGTCGCGGGTGCCGTCCGTGTCCGCGTCCACGAGGCGGGTCCGGGCGTCTGGTGGGGCTCGCGTTTTGCCGTCGCGCCGGGCGACCACCGTTTGCAAGTTTGTACCGTCCGCCGCTGCTGATACGCTTGGTTCGGGCCTCGGCGCGGATCGTACGGCGTCCAGATTATTACGCGTGCTTTGGCAGCTGCTACGCGGTTCTTGCCATATGGCGGGCCGAAAGGAGATTGCGTGACCGACGACTGGACCACCCGCGCCGCCCCGAGCCTTGAGGACATCGCCGCGATGGCGCAGGCGGCCCGCGGCGCCCTGCCCGAGGCCTACCGTCCGGCGGCGGCAGCGGTGTCGCTGCGCGTCGAGGATTTCGCCCCCGACGCAATCCTCGACGAGATGGAGATCCGCGATCCCTTCGGCCTCACCGGGCTTTACGACGGCATCCCGCTGACCGAGAGATCGGTGATGGACCAGCCTCACGGCCCCGACACAATCTGGCTTTTCCGCCGCCCGATTCTCGACGAGTGGGTCGATCGCGGGAACGTCACCCTCGGCGCGCTCGTCGCCCATGTCTACGTGCATGAGCTTGCCCATCATTTCGGCTGGTCGGACGCCGACATCGCCGCCATAGATCCGTGGTGGGAGTGAGCGGCCGCATCACGAGTCTTTTGGTGCTGAAACGCGTCACACGAAAGCCGTCTTCGTGGTGCGCCAGCCCTCTTTCGAAAGCAACGGGAGCGACATTGGACAGGTGGAACGGTAAAAGCGAAACAAGGCCTTTCTGCACAAGAGTGACGCCGGCGAGGCCGCCATGGGGGATCTCACCTGATCCGAGGAGGGGCGCGATTTATAGATCGCGAGGCGGGTGATCCCGTTCTCGACCCGACCGAAGGCATGCGGGTATCACGCGTGCGCAATCCAATGGCCTGTGTGGGTTCGAATTATGCCATGCCTGTCCACCAAAAGGTGCGATGTTTCGCCCGTTTCTACATTCAGGCATTCGTACTCCTCATCCGCAATGCGCCGAAAGACCAGAGGGAGGGGCCTCAGCCGTTCGTTTTCGAGATCCAGTCTTGCGGCCAGGATCTCGGCCTCGTCGCCCACGCCGAGCTTCAAGCGGCGGATCGGCAATGTAAGGGTCGCGGGCGTGAAGCCGAGATCAATATCCTCGGCCCCTGAGACTGCCGGGGCCGGTGTGCCATTCAGCAGCCATGTATTATCAGGCGCTCGGCGCACGAAGATGCGGGATTTCGCACCAATCCGGGCGCGTCGTGTCGTGCCATCTCCTCGAGCACGGATGCGGTATGGCAGGACGTTACCTTGCGCATCCGTCGACGACCCGTCGATCAGATACCCGCCCTCGGCGTTGGCAAAGCGACAGGCGTCATTCCCCGGTTCGTCCTGCCTGACCCATACGACTGCATGTGCCCCTGCGATCATGGCGTGTACTCCCTTTATCTGGATACACTACCACTTTAATACCTTTGAAGGCCATGAAACGCTACGCCATGCGCGACTGGCCGGCCGGGTGACGCTGCAGTGCGGTGATGACCGCCGCACCAAAGGTTGTTTGGGGCCGGTGTCAACGCCGGAGTAAAATCCAGCCACAGGGCGGCGCAAAAACC
>Ga0307978_1000090_pt1 | contig 83182 bp, 74 predicted proteins | sample OrgLakmetage1056_FD_203151 | JGI IMG/M metagenome (GOLD analysis project Ga0307978, IMG submission 203151) | Saline water microbial communities from Organic Lake, Antarctica - #1056 | ecosystem: Environmental > Aquatic > Non-marine Saline and Alkaline > Saline | place: Antarctica: Organic Lake... | reverse complement strand
CAAGTAAAACAGATACAAGAGAAATTAAATCTAAGACCTAGAAAAAGGTTCAATTATGAAAATCCTATATTTGTAATGGATCAATTATTATTTAACCCAGAAGTTGCATTTATGACTTGAATCCGGCTATTGTTAAAATTTAGATTTCAAGATTTAAGATAAGGTTGGGATCAAGACAATTATTGCGGTAATAATTAAGTTTTCCTTCTGAAGACACTCCAGGATAATCGCCAACATAACCTTCCAAATCAAAGATTATTTGGTAATGTAAATGTGGAGGATAATTTCCATTAACCTCATTAGACCCAAGACTAGCAAAAGCTTCTCCCTTAGTGATTTTTTCTCCAATACTGAACTTAGACAAGGTATCTAGAGCGAGGTGTCCATATAAAGAATACCAACGGAGTTTATGAATATGGTGCTCCAAAACTAGTGTTGGGCCATAGTCTCCATGGTTTATATTATTCTTTAGACTATGCACTACACCAGATGTAGGCGCATAAATAAGAGTGTCTGAAGGTGCCCAGATATCAAGACCCAAATGTATATCCCTTTTGTTTCCTGTAGATTCCATACCAAAATATGAGCTTCTAGAATAAAGATTCCTTTGTTCTAGATATCCTCCAAAGGCGGCTTTAGCCTTTTTCTGGTTCAAATAAGAATGGATATAGTTTTCTAGGGCGAATTCTGTGGATAAATCTAGGTTAACTTCAGATGTTTTTTGTGAAGATAAATCTAGGTGGGTGTAATCCTTTTTAGAAAAGTCGGGACCTAATATAGAAAAGAACTCTTCTGATAAGTAGTTTCTTAATAAACGCAACATATAAGTAAGGATTAAAGCTATAAACTAACAAAACCCCAGCAATACTGGGGTTTTAAACTATTTTACTAATGATTAATTACTCGTCTATTAAAATATTGAGAGTGACATCTATATTATCTCTAGTCGCTCTTGAGAATGGACATAATTCATGAGCTTCATTTACTAAAGTCTCCCCAGTCTTGATGTCTTCCACACCAGGTAAGTAGGAATCTAAAATCACGGATAGCTGTAGATTTCCATCTTCAACTTTACCAATACTCACATGAGCTGTTACACTAAAATCGCCTAAATCAACTTTATGCTTTTGAGCAACAAGACTTAAAGCGCTTCCGAAACAAGCAGAATACCCAGATCCAAAAAGCTGTTCAGGATTAACTCCATCTCCACCATCACCTCCAAGTTCTTTAGGCATGCTTAGTGGTAAATCTATTGGACCATCTTCTGTTTTCACATGTCCTTTTCTTCCTCCTTTTGCTGTAGCTTTCGCCGTATAAAGTGTTTTCATTGTTTTAAATTTTAATTAAACCGAATATACTAATCACAATAGCGCATTAAAAAAATGAATTCATAAATTTGTACTAAATGTAAAACTATGCCTTCTTCAAAAAATAAATCAGCACTTCAGGAGAAAAAAAGCGATTCTCATTCCAATTTGAGCGCTATCTCTGCTGAAAGGATCAAATCTTTGAGGAGAGAGAAAAAAGATATTAATGAGCTTATACAAGGTGTTTTAAAAGGTAATAAAACAGCTTTAAGTCAAGCTATCACCCTAATTGAAAGTCGAAGTAAAAGACATACTGATGATATAAAAACAGTCATTTCATCGTGTTTACCTCATGCCAATAAATCTCTAAGAATTGGTATTACAGGGGTCCCAGGTGTTGGAAAAAGCACTTTTATTGAGCAGTTGGGTCTTCGTCTTACTCAAGAAGGTCACAAGGTAGCAGTATTAGCAGTAGATCCTTCAAGCTCTGTGTCTAGAGGGAGTATTCTTGGAGATAAGACAAGAATGGAAAGATTGGTTCTAGAGCCTAATGCCTTCATTAGACCAACTGCATCTAGTGAATCTCTGGGTGGAGTAGCTAGAAAAACAAGGGAAAGTATATTACTATGCGAAGCTGCGGGATTTGACATCTTACTTGTAGAGACTGTTGGCGTTGGACAGAGTGAAACTACAGTACATAGTATGACGGACTTCTTTTTATTATTGAAGTTGGCAGGAGCAGGAGACGAATTACAAGGCATTAAACGCGGCATTATAGAAATGGCAGACGCTATTATCATCAATAAATCGGATGGTGAAAATATGAAAGCTGCTAAAAGAGCTAAAGTTGAATTCAACAGTGCATTACACATGTACCCAGCAAAACAAAACGGATGGTCTCCTAAAGTTAAATTAGCCAGTGCTTTAAATAATGTAGGGATTGAGAACGTCTGGACTATGATTTCAAAATATACTGAAATTGTGAAATCTAACGGTTTTTTTGAGGACAAACGGGCCAATCAAAATCAATTTTGGCTAACACAAACCATCGAAGATTCTTTAAAGAGGGAATTTTACCAAAATGAAACCATTAAAGCTGAATTTCCTGAAGTCCTCAAAAAAATTCAATCACAACAAATAAGCCCATTTGAAGCTGCAGATTATCTTTTAAGGAAAGCAAAATTGTAAGTCTTGCTTTTAGATTATTTATCGAACCTGAATCTTAGGTACTTATATAATTTGTAAAACATAAACCCTGTTGCTATTCCAAAAACTGCTCCAGTAAAAATATCCCCTGGATAATGGACTCCAACGTAAATACGGCTATAAGTTACCATAAAAGCCCAGAAAAAGAGCCAATAAAATATATACTTATAGTAAGGCTTCAAAATATTGGACACCAACGTTGCAACCGCAAAAGAACTGATGGCATGCCCAGAGAAGTAACCATATTTACCACAACGCTTAGCCAAAAATCTTCCGTATTCTATAAAGGATTCGTTACAAGGTCGTAGTCTTTGAAAACTGTCTTTAAAGAAATTGGCCAGCTGATCTGTAAAGGTGATCATTACCGCCACAATGACAACTGTAATTAATAAACCTCGTAATCGTATTTTTTTGAAAATCAAAAATAAAAGAATCGCATAAAGCGGTATGGAGGATTCCTTTTCGGTCAAAAACACCCAAAACCAATCCCATTCTTTAATTCCAAGATTATTGAGATAAAGAAAAAGTTCACGATCTATTTGTTCTAACGTTTCCAACATTATTGATAACGATCTACTTCTCTATCGTAAAATTCGCTAGCTTCTTTTACTAGGTTATTGGTTTCCTCAAAAAATTCTTCTTCATTTTCAACATCAAAATTTTCAAACCACTCAATATCATCGGTTTTTAGGTCGATAATAAATCTTGGGAATTCTGTATGAATAATAAATATAGAGTCTGGAACATCTGTATTATCACCTAATATAAACCGGGGTAATTTCATTATGCAGTAGGTTTTGTTTCTTCAAAAGTAAGAATTTGTTTTTTGGAGAGCATATTAAATCGAATATATAACATAATAGCTGATGCCGTTAAACCAGTAAGTAAACCGAGCCAGATACCCATACTTCCTAAAGCCTCAGCTTTACCAGCAAAATAGGACACTGGAAATCCAATTATCCAATAAGCAACAAAACAAATCAAGGAAGGAACCTTAACATCTTGAAGACCACGTAGAGCTCCTAAAATAGCTACTTGCAAGCCATCACTCAATTGGAAAAGTGCTGCGATAACTAGAAGTTGCGAAGCTAGCATGAGAACTTCTGCATCATCGATATAAAGAGTAGGTAAAAACCCTTTAAGCAGAATAAACCCAATTGCAAAAAAACCCTCTATAATAAATACCTGTAAGAATATAGAAAAAGCTACGTCCCTTAAAGTTTTAAACTGTTTTTTACCCTTTTGATTGGAAACGCGAATAGTAGCCGTGACTCCCAGACCAACAGCTATCATAAAAGTCATAGAGGCCAAGTTTAAGGCAATTTGATTAGCAGCCTGAGCATTTGTTCCTAAAGTCCCAGCCAATAAGACAGTGGCTGTAAAAATTCCGCCCTCAAACAACATCTGTAAGGCCGTAGGAAAACCGAGATTAATCAAACGTTTAAATATTTTCTTATCCAAAGACTTTTTCATCAATACGAAATACGGCTTGAGCTTAGGGCGCTTACTTAAAATTAAATACAGGAGAACAAGCATAAAAACTCGAGAGATAAGAGTCCCAATTGCAGCCCCCTCTAATTCCAATCTTGGAAAAAACCAAACCCCATAAATCAATAGATAATTGAAAATAACATTGACCACATTTGCTAAAAGTATAGCGTACATAGCATATTTAGTCATAGAAAGACCATCTGCGAATTGCTTGAATCCCTGGAAAATCATTAGTGGAATCAAAGAAAATGCTACAATGTTTAAATAGGGTAATGCCAAGTCCACAACATCTTTAGGTTGATCGAGGTGATATAAAATAGGTTTGACTAATAAAAGGAGGAGGAATAATACAATTCCATTAACAGCACACATCACTATGCCATGTTGAAAAAATACACGCCCTTTTTGAATGTCTGACTCTCCATCCGCTTCTGCGATAAAGGGGGTGATTGCAAAGCTGAAACCTATGCCAAGAAAAAGGGCTAAAAAAATAAGGGTATTCCCCAAAGAAACAGCTGCCAAGGGGGCGGCTCCTAAGTTACCTATCATCAAATTATCTACAAAACCAACTAAAACATGGCCTAGCTGTCCCATCATGATGGGAAAAGCAAGACTGAAGTTTTTAGGAAATTCTTTGGTGTAAGTTGATAAATTCAAGGCTGTTTTTTTTTGATGTGCAAAAGTACGCTTTGGGATTTAAAAAAGGCAGATCGCGTGTTGTAAAATCTTTAATTCTATAAAAAATAAAGTCATTTACAACTTATACCAAATTAAATTTATAATGTCGTAAACATAAATTGAATTATACTGCGACGTAGCTCAGCACAAGTTTTTGATGGATTGAAATTAAAAATAATTAGCATAGCCTTAGTTACGGTAATTAGTATTGATAAAAAGCAGGCGAAAAAAAAACGATTTATTGCGACATTATAGGTTTAAATTGGTATTAATCCTACAGACATAAACTTGCTCTTCCAATACAGGTAAAGGATAATATTTTTAAATTATATTTGAATTTTAAACTTGAAAACAAGCAGATTTGAAGCAAGATTTTGATAAAGATGAAATCATCGGCCATGTAGCTACACTTCTAGAGGAAATCCCAACTTCTCTAGAGATCGTCAAAGACGATTCCAAGAAGAAAGAAAGGTTTAAATATTTAGCTAAGCACATGGTTGAAAAAGCCATAAATAAAGATGCCCTTTTGGTTTCTGATAATGGAAGAGGCATTGCTATTTTCTTCAAAATGAATGGGAAAAGCGATGGTTTTTGGGCAGAATTGGTGAGCGACATAAAACTTGCCATCAACGTCACAGGATTAACAAAAGGACTTAAGGCCTTGAAATCTCAAAAGTTTGTAAGACAGCAACGCCCAACTGAAGGGGAATTTCTCTATTGTTGGTTTTGGGGAATTTTACCAGATGCTAGAGGTAACAGTAGCGACAAAACCCCTTACAAGATGAAAGACGAAATGTATCGTATTTCTAAATCGCTTCAATTGCCCATTTATGCAGAAACTCGAGTTAGAAAGGTGAGCATTGCTTATAGAAGGTATGGGTTTGAGATGGTGAAAGAATGGGAACACCCAAGTGGCGATACCATGTATTTTTTAAAATACGTCCCTCCTACTCTAGACAATTAGTTTGAGTTGAGTTGCACGAATTGCTTCACATCTTTATCTGAAATTTGTTGATCGCCTAATATAATAAGGCGCTCTATAACATTTCTAAGCTCGCGTATATTTCCAGTCCACTCAAGTTGTTCTAAAATTGAAATTGCTTTATCGTCAAAGGTTTTGGGCTTGGTTCCTTGCTCCCTGGCTATTTTTTCTGTAAAATGTAGTATCAATTCTGGAATATCCCTTCGCCTTTCCTTTAGAGAAGGAACATGAATAAGAATTACGGCGAGCCTGTGGTAAAGGTCCTCTCTGAATCTCTTTTCAGCAATTTCATCCTTTAGGTTTTTATTGGTTGCTGCAACAACTCTCACATCTACGTTAATGTCTTTATCACTTCCTACACGTTGCACTCTGTTTTCCTGTAAAGCCCTTAAGACTTTTGCCTGAGCAGACAAACTCATATCACCGATTTCATCAAGAAAAATAGTCCCTCCATTGGCAGCTTCAAATTTTCCAGCCCTGTCTTTATTGGCAGAAGTAAAAGCTCCTTTGACGTGACCAAAAAGTTCACTTTCAATTAATTCTGAGGGTATAGCTGCGCAATTCACCTCTATAAATGGTCCTTTATTTCGTTCGCTTTTTTGGTGAAGCCAATGAGCGACAAGCTCTTTCCCTGTTCCATTTTCACCAGTAATCAAAACTCTTGCTTCTGTAGGAGCCACTTTATTAATCATGGATTTTATCTGTTCCAACTCCTCAGAATTACCTATCATTTCAAATTGCTTAGACACCTTTTTTTTCAACTGCTTGTTCTCTTGTGCCAATTGAGTATGGTCTAAGGCTATTCTTACCGTATTCAACAAGCGGTTAAGATCTGGGGGTTTAGAAATATAATCAAAAGCCCCCATACGCATCGTTTCTACAGCAGTTTCTAGGTCCCCATGTCCAGAAATCATGACTACGGGAAGATCTGGATTTAGTTTTTGACAAGCTGACAAGACTTCCAAACCATCCATTTTTGGCATTTTTATATCACAAAGAATAAGATCATAGTTGTTCTTTTTAATGAGGTCAATACCTAACAAACCATCCTCGGCTTCTTCAACAGTATAGTTTTGTTCTTCTTCAAGTAATATTTTTTTGAGAACACGTCTTATCGCATCTTCGTCTTCAATAATCAAAATTTTGGGCATGACTTATTGTATTTATAAATATTAAATATAAACCATATCTTAGAATTTAAAAAAGCCATCTTCTTTTTTTTTAAGATTTTAAACTTCGTTCTTCTAAAAAAACAAAACCCACCCTACGATGTAGAGTGGGAAAAAAATTGCTATGAAAAAGAAAAACATCGCTAAAAATAGCGATGTTCAAATATATATAATTAAATGTTAACTCACTTATGAGAACATATCTTTTACCTTTTCAAAAAAAGATTTATCCATTCGGTCTGGATTAGGTTCAAAGTTTGAATCCCCTAAATTTTCTTCAAAATATTCTTTTTGTTCTTTAGATAAGGTTTGTGGCGTCCATACATTGATATGCACAAGTAAATCACCAACACTATACCCGTTTAAATTAGGTAGACCTTTATTTCTTAATCTTAAGATTTTACCACTCTGCACGCCTGGCTCTACTTTAATTCTAACTTTAGAATTTATAGTTTGAATTTCTTTGCTGGCCCCAAGAGCAGCTTCAGGATAACTGATGTAGAGATCGTAATGCAAGTTTTCTCCATCACGTTGGAGACTTTCGTGCTCCTTAACTTCTATAAGAACAATAAGATCTCCAGGAATACCATCTCCAACAGGTTCATTTCCTTTGTTGGAAACTTTTAGTTGCATACCATCTTCAACTCCTGATGGAATTTTAATGGACACCGTTTCTTCAACCATTTTAAGACCATGAGCATCTGTACCTTCTCCCTTTTTATCAATAATTTGGCCGGAACCTGCACAAGCTGAACATACGGATGCCGTTTGCATTCTTCCTAAAATGGTATTTGTTACTCTAGTGACTTGACCAGAACCCCCGCATGTTGAGCAGGTCCTAAAAGTAGTATCTTCTGGCTTTTTCTTTCTAGAGACTTTCATCTTTTTATCAACCCCCTTAGCGACCTCTTCTAGTGTAAGACTAACGCGTATTCTCAGGTTTCCACCTTTAACACGTTGTCTACCACCGAAACCGCCTCCGAAGCCAGAGAATTCCTGAGATCTTCCTCCAAATCCTCCGCCGAAAATATCGCCAAATTGACTAAAAATGTCATCCATGTTCATTCCACCTCCACCAAAACCTTGGGAACCGTCAAAAGCACCATGACCAAATTGGTCATACTTCTGTCTTTTTTCTTCGTTTCCTAGAACTTCGTAAGCCTCTGCCGCTTTTTTAAATTTAGCTTCAGCTTCGCTGTTATCTGGGTTTTTATCTGGATGGAACTTAATAGCCATCTTTCGATAGCCTTTTTTAATTTCAACTTGTGAAGCTCCTTTAGATAATCCTAATATGTCGTAATAATCTTCTTTCATAAAATTTTATTTTCCTGTCACTACTTTAGGGTATCTTATAATTTTGTCGCCCAATGTATATCCTTTTTCAACTACGTCAATAATTTTACCTTTCATGTCTTCACTTGGCGAAGGCACTTGGGTAATAGCTTCGTGTAATTCAGAATCAAAAGCATCACCTTCTTTTATTGACATCACCTCAAGCCCCTTGTGAATAAGAGTTTCTCTTAGTTTTGTATTGATGAGCTCAACACCTTCTACCAAAGATTCATCTTCAGACTTTTTAATTTGAAGTAGAGCACGATCAAAATCATCAAGAACGGGTAGCATAGCTTGCATCACTTCTTGGTTAGCTGTTTTGAAGAGCTCCATTCTTTCCTTTGAGGTTCGGCGCTTATAATTTTCAAACTCAGCATAAAGTCTCAGGTACTTATCATCTTTAGCATCTAACTCTTGCTGAAGTCTCTCTTCTGTAGATAGCTCAACTTCGGGAGTATCGCCTACTTCATCACTTTGTTCATCATGAACTTCTGACGTTTCCACTTCTGAATTGACTTCAACATCGTTTTGTGTTGATTCTATATCGTCTTTGTTTGATTTATTTTCACTCATCGTTTGTAATTTTAGTATGTTATGTCAAATGTATTGCCAATTGTGTTCTAGTGCCATAATGACAGTGTTCTACTGTGAAATGTTTTTAGATAAAAATCCTAGAACCTCAAAAATGAAAAGGAAAGTAATTAAATCTCTCTTAGTATTAGTAATCCATGTGGCGGTAAGTTATAAAAGCGATAAAAAAACTTAAACTCCTGATATCAAAAAAACCACAGTAACTTCTGATTTAGAATCAACATATAATGTGAATTTAGAGCAATCAAAAATCAATTGGATAGGTTAAAAACCAGAGGGACAACTCAAGGGTCAGGTTTATTTATGTGAAGGCAGGTTGACTATGAATGCAGGAGAATTTTAGGGAGAAGATATCACTATTGACATGACGACTATAAATGTACTAGATCTTAAAGGTCAAGAAAAGGAAAACCTCGAAAATCACTTAAAAGGATATGCCAATGGTAAAGAAGATCACTTCTATAACGTGAATAAGTATGCTGAAGCGAATTTTGAAATTCCAAGTGTAAAAATAAAAAAGGGCTGACTATGCTATCAGGGAATTTGACCTTAAGGGAGCCTCTATAAGCATCATTTTTACTATCCAAATCTCTATGTACAAAGCTGGCGGTTTATTGTTTTGACATCAGAGGACTTTGATTTAGGCATAACAGAGTGGAACATCAAATTTATGTCTAAATCTTTTGTTGAAAATTTAGGAGATAAATTTATTGACGATCAAATAAAAATACTTTCGGTTTGAAAGCTTATAATGCTGAATGATCACCAATCAGATTTTATTCAAATAAAAATCCCCTCAAACACAAGTTTGAGGGGATTTTTATAAAAGATCTACAATGTAAATTAAGCTTCACCAGTAGGTCCACCAAAATTCAAAGGAATATTGGTTTTATCTTGTTCTTTAATAGAACCCTGACTTTTTTCAAAACGACTGATGTTATCACTCAATGCCCTCATCAAACGCTTAGCATGTTGTGGTGTAAGTATAATTCTCGATCTCACTTTATTCTTGGGAGATCCAGGCATTATATTTACAAAATCCAGTACGAACTCGGTTTGAGAATGATTGATGATCGCCAAGTTGCTGTATATACCTTGAGCGACATCGTCGTCTATCTGTATATTGAGCTTTGGTTGTTTCTTATCGTTTTGATCACTCATAATTAATTAAAGTTTACATTAACTTCTTGTTTTTTCTCCATCATATTGGCCAATTCTTCTTTAGACCCTACTATGATATCGTCAAACTCTCTTAAACCAGTACCTGCAGGAATTCTATGTCCTACAATTACATTTTCTTTCAATCCTTCTAAGTAATCTACTTTTCCGCTTACCGCAGCTTCGTTTAATACTTTGGTTGTTTCTTGGAAAGAAGCGGCCGAAATGAATGATTTGGTTTGTAAAGATGCTCTTGTAATTCCTTGTAAAATTGGAGCAGCAGTCGCAGAATCTGCATCCCGAGCAACAACCAATTGCTTATCCTCACGTTTTAAGATAGAATTTTCATCTCTTAATTCACGAATCGTGACAATTTGACCAGGTTTTAAGTTTGCACTGTCACCTGACTCTTCTACAATTTTCTTACCAAAAATATTATCGTTTTCTTCGATAAAGTCTTCTTTATGCACCAATTGGTTTTCTAAGAATATCGTATCTCCAGAGTCTTGAATCCTAACTTTTCTCATCATTTGTCTTACAACAACTTCAAAGTGTTTATCATTGATTTGCACCCCTTGTAATCTATAGACCTCTTGTACCTCGTTCACTAAGTATTGTTGCACAGCACTAGGACCTTTGATTTTTAAGATATCTTCTGGAGTAACAGAACCGTCAGACAATGGCATACCTGCTTTTACATAATCATTTTCTTGTACCAAGATCTGATTAGAAAGTTTAACCAAGTATTTTTTAATCACGCCAAGTTTGGACTCTATAACAATTTCACGGTTACCTCTTTTAATTTTTCCAAAAGAAACAACCCCATCAATTTCACTTACTACAGCAGGGTTTGAAGGATTTCTTGCTTCAAACAATTCTGTTAGTCTTGGAAGACCTCCTGTAATATCACCAGTTTTCGATGATTTTCTAGGAATTTTAACCAAGATCTTTCCGATTTTGATTTCCTCATTATCATCTACCATTAAGTGAGCTCCAACAGGTAAGTTGTAAGATCTCATAATTTCACCACCGTTGTTTTTGATGTGAAGTGTAGGAATCTTACGCTTATTCTTGGATTCAATAATTACTTTCTCTTGGAAACCAGTTTGCTCATCGCTTTCAACATCGAAAGTCTGACCTTGAGTAATGTTTTCAAATTCAATTTTACCAGAGAATTCTGAAATAATTACACCATTATAAGGATCCCATTTACAAATGACATCTCCTTTTTTGATTTTATCTCCAGGACTTACCAGAAGTTCAGAACCATAAGGGATAACATTTGTACTTAAAGCATTTCCAGATTTTTTATCGATAACTTTTATTTCTGAAGTTCTTGAAATAACAATGTCAATTTTCTTTCCATCGTTATTTTTTCCTTCAACTGTTTTTAAGTCTTCAATTTCTGCAACACCATCAAACTTGGATTCCAATTTGTTTTCTTCGGAGATGTTACCCGCAATACCTCCAACGTGGAAAGTTCTTAAAGTTAACTGAGTACCTGGCTCACCAATAGATTGAGCAGCAACAACTCCTACAGCTTCACCTCGTTGAACTGTCTTATTAGTAGAAAGGTTTCTACCATAACATTTCACACAAATTCCTTGTTTAGCTTCACAAGTTAATGGAGAACGAACTTCAACTGAATTTAAAGCAGAAGCTTCGATTTTATCTGCAGCATCTTCATGGATTTCATCTCCAGACTCTACAAGTAAATCTTGAGAAATAGGATCTATAATATCGTTAAGAGCTGTTCTACCAACGATACGTTCTCCTAAACTTTCTACAACTTCATCATTTTTCTTCAATGCAAAAACTTCAATACCTCTTAAAGTTCCACAGTCTTCTTCTCTTACAATTACATCTTGAGAAACATCTACCAGTCTACGTGTTAAGTAACCAGCATCGGCTGTTTTAAGAGCTGTATCGGCAAGACCTTTACGAGCACCGTGAGTAGAGATAAAGTATTCTAAAATCGAAAGACCTTCTTTAAAGTTAGATAAAATAGGGTTTTCAATAATTTCTCCACCTGCAGATGTAGATTTCTTAGGCTTAGCCATCAAACCACGCATACCTGTTAACTGGCGAATTTGTTCCTTAGAACCCCTTGCACCAGAATCAAGCATCATATACACAGAGTTGAAACCTTGCTGATCTTCACGAATACGCTTCATAGCGAGTTCTGTTAGATTTGCATTGGTAGCCGTCCATATATCAATTACTTGGTTGTAACGCTCATTGTTTGTAATAAGACCCATGTTATAGTTTCCTATAACACCTTCTACTTGCTCATTTGCATCATCAATCATAGATTGCTTTTCTGCTGGGATAATAATATCGCCAAGAGAGAAAGACAATCCACCTCTAAAGGCGAAGTTGTATCCTAGAGTTTTAATTTCATCTAAGAATTCAGCAGTTTCAGGAACAGATGTTTTCTTAAGCACTCTTGCGATAACATCACGAAGTGCTTTTTTCGTCATTACATCGTTTATAAAACCAACACTATCAGGAACAGTCTGGTTAAACAATACTCGTCCTACTGTTGTTTCTATATTTTTCTTAACGATATCTCCATTTTCGTCAACATCGTTAGTTCTAATCGTAATTAATGCGTTTAATTCAACCTGCTTTTCGTTGTAAGCAATGTTAACTTCTTCATCGGAATAAAATCGAAGACCTTCCCCTTTCACTTTATGTTCTGGAGTAGAAGATCTTGGCTTAGTCATATAGTATAATCCAAGTACCATATCCTGAGAAGGAACGGTAATAGGAGAACCATTTGCAGGATTCAAAATACTATGAGAGGCCAACATTAAAAGTTGAGCTTCCAAAATAGCTTCTGGACCTAATGGTAGATGAACCGCCATTTGATCACCGTCAAAATCGGCATTAAATGCAGTACAAACCAATGGGTGCAATTGTATCGCTTTACCTTCAATCAATTTAGGCTGGAAGGCTTGTATACCAAGTCTGTGAAGAGTTGGTGCACGGTTAAGCAAAACAGGATGACCCTTGAGTACATTTTCAAGAATATCCCAAACTACTGGTTCTTTTTTGTCTATTATTTTCTTAGCCGATTTTACAGTCTTAACAATTCCTCTTTCAATCAGTTTTCTGATCACAAAAGGTTTATAAAGCTCCGCTGCCATATCTTTTGGCAATCCACATTCAAACATTTTCATTTCAGGACCAACAACGATAACTGAACGTGCTGAATAATCCACACGCTTACCGAGTAAGTTTTGTCTGAAACGTCCTTGCTTTCCTTTTAAAGAATCTGAAAGCGATTTCAGAGGTCTGTTAGAATCAGTTTTAACCGCTGAGGATTTTCTAGTATTATCAAACAAGGAATCTACAGATTCCTGCAGCATACGTTTTTCGTTTCTCAAGATAACTTCAGGAGCCTTTATTTCCATCAATCGCTTTAAACGATTGTTTCTAATAATCACTCTTCGGTATAAGTCATTTAAATCTGAAGTCGCAAAACGCCCACCATCAAGTGGCACAAGTGGTCTTAATTCTGGTGGAGTTACAGGGATCACTTTCATGATCATCCACTCAGGATTATTTTCTCTATTTTTTGTAGAATCTCTTAAAGCTTCAACAACTTGTAACCGCTTTAAAGCTTCAGTTTTTCTTTGCTTAGAAGTTTCATTGTTAGCCTTGTGTCTTAGGTCGTAAGACAGTTCATTAAGATCTAACCTCTTTAGAATTTCCAAAAGACATTCAGCACCCATTTTGGCGATGAATTTATTTGGATCGTCATCGTCTAAATATTGGTTCTCTTGTGGAATTTTTTCAAGAATGTTTAAATATTCTTCTTCCGTTAAGAAATCCATTTTTTTGAGTGACTCTCCTTCTTCATTTTTAGCATCCCCTGGCTGGACTACTACATAACGCTCGTAGTAAATAATCATGTCCAGTTTCTTGGAAGGAATCCCAAGAAGGTAACCTATTTTGTTGGGTAACGATCTAAAGTACCAAATATGAGCAACAGGGACGACTAAGTTGATATGTCCAACACGGTCTCTTCTTACTTTCTTTTCGGTAACTTCAACTCCGCAACGGTCACAAACAATCCCTTTGTAACGTATTCTTTTGTATTTCCCACAAGCACATTCATAATCTTTGACAGGGCCAAAAATTCGTTCACAAAACAATCCATCTCTTTCCGGCTTGTGTGTTCTGTAGTTAATAGTTTCAGGCTTTAAAACTTCACCTCGAGATTCACCTAGAATTCTCTCTGGAGAAGATAAACCTATAGAGATTTTATTAAATCTCTTTTGTGTATTCTTATCATTATTTCTTGTCATAATACAAGTGCTAAAGAATTATTGAAATATAATGTGATAATCAATCCCACCCGAAGGTGGGAATGTTATTACTCTTCTAATCTGATATCTAGTCCTAAACCTTTTAATTCGTGCATCAATACATTGAAAGATTCTGGTAATCCTGGCTCTGGCATTGGTTCACCTTTTACGATTGCCTCGTAAGTTTTGGCTCTACCAATAACATCATCAGACTTTACAGTTAAAATTTCTCTTAATGTAGCAGACGCTCCGTAGGCCTCTAAAGCCCAAACTTCCATCTCACCAAAACGCTGTCCACCAAATTGTGCTTTACCACCAAGAGGTTGCTGTGTGATTAGAGAGTAAGGTCCTATAGATCTAGCGTGCATTTTATCTTCGATCATATGTCCTAGTTTCAGCATATAAATCACACCTACAGTTGCAGGTTGATCAAAACGCTCACCAGTTCCACCATCAAAAAGATACGTGTGTCCAAATCTTGGGATTCCAGCTTCGTCGGTCAATTCATTAATTTGGTCTAAAGTGGCTCCATCAAAAATTGGAGTTGCAAATTTCTTACCTAATTTCTGTCCAGCCCAACCTAATACAGTTTCGTAAATCTGTCCAATGTTCATACGCGATGGTACGCCCAAGGGGTTCAATACGATATCTACAGGAGTTCCATCGTCCAAGAATGGCATGTCTTCTTCTCTTACTATTTTAGCGACAATACCTTTGTTTCCGTGACGACCAGCCATCTTATCACCTACTTTCAATTTACGTTTCTTAGCTACGTAAATTTTAGCGAGTTTTAAAATACCAGATGGAAGTTCATCTCCAACTGTTATCGTAAATTTCTCTCTTCTCAGGTTTCCTTGAAGGTCGTTTTGCTTGATTTTATAATTGTGCAGTAAATCTGCTACCAAAGCATTGGTTCCTTTATCTGTCGTCCAAGTCCCTTTGGTCAAGTGACTGAAATCTTCCACAGAGTTCAACATCTTTAGAGTGTACTTCTTACCTTTTGGTAGAGTATCTTCCCCCAAATCATTTTGAACGCCTTGAGCAGTTTTTCCTCCTACGATTCCGAATAGCTTTTCGATTAGTCGGTTTCTTAGCTCTTCAAACTTAACATGGAATTTACCTTCCAAAGCATCAATTTCTTGTTTATCCTGAGCACGCTTACGCTTATCTTTAACAGCTCGAGTAAACAATTTCTTATCGATAACAACGCCATTAAGAGAAGGAGAAGCTTTTAAAGAAGCATCTTTTACATCTCCAGCTTTATCACCAAATATAGCTCTCAATAATTTCTCTTCAGGAGTAGGATCGCTTTCACCTTTTGGTGTGATCTTTCCGATAAGGATATCACCAGGCTTAATTTCTGCACCTATTCTTATCATACCATGCTCATCCAAGTCTTTAGTTGCTTCTTCAGAAACGTTTGGAATATCGCTGGTCAATTCTTCATTACCAAGCTTGGTATCTCTTACTTCTAAAGAATACTCATCGATATGAACTGAAGTTAAGATATCATCTTTAACCACACGCTCAGAAATCACAATAGCATCCTCGAAGTTATATCCTTTCCATGGCATAAATGCCACTTTCATATTTCTACCTAAAGCTAGCTCACCATTATCTGTTGCATAACCTTCACAAAGGACTTGTCCCTTAATAACTCTATCTCCAACACGGACGATAGGTTTTAGGTTAATTGTAGAACCTTGGTTTGTTTTTCTGAATTTAATTAGATTATAAGTTTTATCATCTTCATCAAAACTAACGAGTCTTTCATTTTCAGTTCTATCGTAATCTATGATGATTTTTCTAGCATCGACGTACTTAACACGCCCTTCGCCTTCAGCATTGATCAAAACTCTTGAATCTTGAGCAACTCTTCTTTCAAGTCCTGTTCCTACGATAGGAGCATCTACTCTCAATAACGGAAGTGCTTGTCGCATCATGTTAGATCCCATCAAAGCTCGGTTGGCATCATCGTGTTCCAAGAATGGAATTAATGAAGCAGAGATCGATGAAATTTGGTTTGGTGCAACATCTATATAATCCACATCTTTTGGATCTACAACAGGGAAATCACCTTCCATACGTGCAATAACACGTTCTGAAGTCATAGTCCCATCTTCTGAAATAGGAATATTGGCCTGTGCAATCAATTTATTTTCTTCCTCTTCTGCTGAAAGGTATAAAGGATCTGATTTAAAATCGATCTTTCCGTTTTCAACCTTACGGTATGGAGTTTCGATAAAGCCCATGCTGTTTACTTTTCCATAAACAGACATTGAAGAAATCAAACCAATGTTTGGTCCTTCAGGAGTTTCAATAGGGCAAAGTCGTCCGTAGTGAGTGTAGTGAACATCTCGAACCTCGAATCCAGCTCTTTCTCTAGATAGACCTCCAGGTCCTAAAGCAGAAAGCCTACGTTTATTGGTTAATTCAGCTAATGGATTGGTTTGATCCATAAACTGAGACAACTGGTTTGTTCCAAAGAAAGAATTGATCACAGAAGACAATGTCTTCGCATTAATCAAGTCGATTGGTGTAAAGACTTCATTATCTCTAACGTTCATTCTCTCTCTAATGGTTCTCGCCATCCTAGCTAGACCAACACCAAATTGTTGAGACAATTGCTCACCAACTGTTCTCACACGACGGTTAGAAAGGTGGTCAATATCATCAACTTCAGCTTTAGAATTAACAAGCTCTATCAAGTACTTGATAATGGTAATAATATCCAATTTTGTAAGAACCTTACTGTCCATACTGATATTAAGACCTAACTTTTTATTCATTCTATAACGACCAACTTCACCTAAATTGTAACGTTGATCTGAGAAGAACAACTTATCAATAATACCTCTAGCCGTTTCTTCATCAGGCGGCTCGGCATTACGAAGTTGTCTGTAAATATGCTCTACTGCTTCTTTTTCGGAGTTAGTAGGATCTTTTTGTAATGTATTATATATAATGGCATAGTCACCGGTCAAATTCTCTTCTTTATGAAGTAAAATCGTTTTTGAACCCGTTTCTAAAATCTCTTCAATATGGTCTTTTTCTAAAACAGTATCACGGTCGAGTACGATTTCATTTCTTTCAATCGATACTACCTCTCCTGTATCTTCATCTACGAAATCTTCATACCATGTATTTAGAACCCTTGCAGCTAATTTTCTACCAAGATATTTTTTAAGACCTGTTTTTGAAACCTTAACTTCTTCAGCAAGATCAAAAATTTCTAAAATATCTTTATCTCTTTCAAAACCTATAGCTCTGAAAAGTGTGGTGACCGGTAATTTCTTTTTCCTGTCGATGTAAGCATACATCACAGAATTTATATCAGTTGCAAATTCAATCCACGATCCCTTAAATGGAATAACTCTAGCGGAATATAGCTTTGTTCCGTTAGCGTGGAAAGACTGACCAAAAAATACACCAGGTGATCTATGTAATTGAGAAACAACAACCCGCTCTGCTCCATTAATCACAAACGTACCGCTGGGTGTCATGTAGGGAATAGTCCCTAAATAAACGTCCTGTACGATCGTCTCAAAATCCTCATGTTCTGGATCGGTACAATAAAGTTTTAATCTTGCCTTTAAAGGCACACTGTAAGTTAGACCTCTTTCAATACATTCTTGGATAGAATATCTCGGGGGGTCTACAAAGTAATCTAAAAATTCAAGTACAAATTGATTTCTCGTATCTGTAATTGGAAAATTATCTTTGAAGGTATTGTATAGACCTTCGTTGGATCTTTCTTCTGGTTTAGTTTCAAGCTGAAAAAAATCTTGGAAAGATTTTACTTGGATATCCAGGAAATCTGGGTAATCGGGCTTGTTTTGTACGGAAGAAAAACTAATTCGTTCATTATGAATTGCTAACATCTAAGAAAGATTTTAATGCTTTGAATTTTATAAAATTCATCAGCAATATTAACTTATAAAAAGTAAAATAAACACGTCGCGTTTAGATACGCAAAATGGTTTAGACCTACAAGACTAAATCTTGTGGTCTAAACCTATTGTAAAAACTATAGTTAAGCTTACTTAAGCTCAACTTCTGCACCTGCTTCTTCTAATTGTGCTTTCAGTGCTTCTGCTTCATCTTTAGAAACAGCTTCTTTAACTGGAGCTGGTGCACTATCTACTAATCCTTTAGCATCTTTAAGACCTAAACCTGTCAATTCTTTAACAAGTTTAACTACTGCTAATTTAGATCCACCTGGAGCTTTTAATATGACATCAAATTCTGTTTGCTCTTCAACTTCTTCAGCACCACCAGCAGCACCGCCACCAACAACTACTGGAGCAGCAGCAGGTTCTATACCATATTCATCTTTTAAAATACCAGCTAATTCATTTACTTCTTTTACAGTAAGATTAACTAATTGTTCTGCGAAATCTTTTAATTCTGCCATTTTCTATCGTTTTAGTGTAATTTAATATTTAGTAATTAGTGCGTGTTTATTCTTCTTTTTCTGAAAGGGTTTTTAGGATACCTGCTAGTTTACCTCCACTAGATTTAAGCGCTGAAATAACGTTTTTAGCTGGAGATTGTAACAATCCAATGATTTCGCCAATCACTTCGTCTTTAGATTTAATATCTACAAGAGCATCTAGGTAGTCATCGCCAACATAAACTGACTCTGCAACATAGGCGCCTTTTAAAACTGGCTTATCATTTTTCTTTCTAAAGGTTTTGATCACTTTAGCAGGAGCATTTCCTGTTTCAGAAAGCATAATTGAGGTACTTCCTTTCAAAATACCTGTAAGCTCCCCAAATTCCTTATCTGAACTTTCCATAGCCTTAGCTAGGAGAGTATTTTTAACTACCATCAACTTAACGTCTGCTTTGTAACAAGCGCGTCTTAAGTCTGATGTTAATGTTGCGTTCAATCCTGAAATGTCTGCTAGGTATACATTAGATGAATCTGCTAACTTAGTAGTTAAATCTTTTATTACTGTAGATTTCTCTTCTCTTGTCATAACTTAATATTATTACTCGGTAAATCGTTTCGTATCGATTTCAATACTTGGACTCATTGTAGAAGCGATGTAGATACTTTTTATATAAGTACCTTTCACGACTTGAGGTTTAAGTTTGACGAGCGTAGTTAGTAATTCTCTTGCATTTCCAGCAATTTTTTCTGCATCAAAGGATACTTTACCTACAGCAGCATGAACGATACCAGTTTTATCAACTTTAAAGTCAATTTTACCAGCTTTTACTTCTGAAACTGCTTTGGCGATGTCCATAGTTACTGTACCAGTCTTTGGGTTAGGCATCAAACCTCTTGGGCCTAATACTCGTCCTAAAGGACCTAATTTACCCATTACACTTGGCATAGTGACGATAACATCAACATCGGTCCATCCACCTTTAATTTTTTCAAGGTATTCATCCAATCCTACATAATCAGCACCAGCATCTTCAGCTTCTTTCGCTTTATCTGGAGTGACAAGAGCCAAAACTTTTACATTTTTACCAGTTCCGTGAGGAAGTTTGACCACTCCACGAACCATTTGGTTAGCTTTTCTTGGATCTACATTCAGTCTTACAGCTAAATCAACAGATTCGTCGAAATTAGCGTAAGCCATATCTTTCAATAAAGCAGAGGCATCAGCTACGGAATAAGTTCTGGACTCATCCACTTTACTTTGCGCTTCTTTTTGCTTTTTAGTTATTTTTGCCATGTTAATTTCGTTTTGTTAAAATGGTGCATTACCTTTTACAGTTATTCCCATAGATCTTGCTGTACCAGCTACCATTTTCATAGCAGATTCCATCGAAAATGCATTCAAATCTTGCATTTTATCTTCAGCTATAGCTTTCACTTGATCCCATGATACGGTACCAACTTTTTTACTATTAGGCTCGCCAGATCCTTTCTTTATTTTTGATGCTTCCATCAATTGAACTGCTGCAGGTGGTGTTTTGATTACAAAATCAAAGGATTTATCCTTGTATACTGTAATTTCTACAGGAAGGATTTTCCCACCTTTATCTTGGGTTCTACCATTGAATTGCTTACAGAATTCCATGATGTTTACCCCAGCAGCACCTAAAGCAGGTCCAACCGGTGGGGATGGGTTTGCTGCACCACCTTTTACTTGGAGTTTTACTACTTTACTTACTTCTTTTGCCATTTTTCAAAATTTAGTCGAATTGTTTTCAGTGGGAAGCATTATAATTAAAAACAACTCTGTATTATATGTAACATTTAAATTTTCTCTACTTGCATGTAGCTAAGTTCAACAGGTGTTTTACGACCAAAAATCTTAACCATAACTTGGAGCTTACGTTTATCTTCATTTATCTTATCAATAGTTCCCGTGAAACTATTGAAAGGACCATCAACTACTTTAATGGATTCACCAATATTGAAAGGTATAGCCACATTTTCTTTCTGTGTAGAAAGTTGATCGACTTTACCTAACATTCTATTCACTTCAGATTCACGCATTGGGACAGGATCACCCCTCTTGGTTTCACCTAAAAACCCAATAACCCCATTCACGTTTTTAATGACGTGCCCAACTTCTCCTTCAAGGTTGGCGTTAACCATAATATAACCTGGGAAATAAACTTTTTCCTTGGTAATTTTCTTTCCATTGCGAATTTGAACCACATTTTCTGTGGGAACAAGGATATCATCAACGTAATCGCTAAGACCTTGGTGTGAGATTTCTTTTTCAATATAATCTTTCACCTTGTTCTCGGAACCACTAATGGATCTGACCACATACCATTTTTTTAAAGTTGTTTCTGACATGTGTTATGATTTAACCCAATTAAAATATTGCTTGACGGCTGAGCTAAAAACCTCATCAATTCCCCAAATGGCGAGCGAAAAAAGGATTGAAAACACAGCAACAATAACCATGAGTTTTTGACCCTCAGCCCAAGTTGGCCAGGTCACATGATTTTTTAATTCCTCGTAAGACTCGCTTACGTAATTTTTAAAGTTTGACATCTTCTTAAGATTTGCACGGGTTGAGAGGCTCGAACTCCCGACACCTGGTTTTGGAGACCAGTGCTCTACCAACTGAGCTAAACCCGTAAATGATTCATTTTTTAAAGCCTGCAAAGAAACAAAATAAAATGCACTTAAAAAAAGAAATTTTAAAAAGTTAAGGTATCTCTAAGAGACACCTTAACTGATATAATATCAATTCTTAATAAAGAATTAGATGATTTCAGTAACCTGACCAGCACCAACTGTACGTCCACCCTCACGAATAGCGAATCTTAAACCTACGTTTAAGGCAATTGCTTGGAGCAAATCTACAGTGATTGTTAAGTTATCACCAGGCATAACCATTTCAACTCCATCGGGAAGGTTGATTGTACCTGTAACATCTGTTGTTCTTACATAGAACTGTGGTCTATAGTTATTGTGAAATGGAGTATGACGTCCACCTTCTTCTTTCTTCAAGATATATACCTCAGCCTTAAATTTAGCGTGCGGCTTTACAGAACCAGGTTTTGCAATAACCATACCTCTAGTGATTTGGTTTTTCTCAATACCTCTTAATAAGATACCAACGTTATCTCCTGCTTCACCTCTGTTAAGAATTTTACGGAACATTTCAACTCCAGTAACTGTTGACTTTAAGTTTTCAGCACCCATACCGTTAATCTCTACAGCATCACCAGTATTTGCAACACCAGTCTCAATACGACCAGTTGCAACAGTACCACGACCTGTAATTGAGAATACGTCTTCAATAGGCATTAAGAAATCTTTTTCAATATCTCTTTCTGGCAATTCGATGTAATTATCAACTGCTTCCATAAGATCTAGAACAGTCTTGCCCCATTTCTCATCACCTTCTAAAGCACCAAGAGCTGAACCTGAAATAACAGGAGCATTATCTCCATCATATTCATAAAAGGAAAGCAAATCTCTCACTTCCATTTCTACAAGCTCTAAAAGTTCATCATCATCAACAAGGTCAACCTTATTTAAGAAAGTAACAATTCTAGGAATACCAACCTGACGTCCTAGTAGAATATGCTCACGAGTTTGTGGCATTGGACCATCAGTAGCAGCAACTACTAAGATAGCACCGTCCATTTGTGCAGCACCAGTAACCATGTTCTTCACATAATCGGCGTGACCTGGACAGTCAACGTGTGCATAATGACGGTTGGCTGTTTGATATTCAACGTGAGAAGAGTTAATGGTAATACCACGCTCTTTCTCCTCAGGTGCATTATCAATTTGATCAAAAGCACTAGCTTCAGAATATCCAGCGTCTGCCATAACCTTTGTAATAGCAGCAGTAAGAGTAGTTTTTCCGTGATCGACGTGACCAATAGTACCTATATTAAGGTGCGGTTTGGATCGATCAAATTTTTCCTTTGCCATAGTAATAATTATTTAATCTTAGTTATATATTAGTGTTAATGTTTATAACAGCATATAAAGCCAACAAAACCAAGTTTTGAGACTTTAAAATTGAGCCAACGACGAGAATTGAACTCGTGACCTTTTCCTTACCAAGGAAACGCTCTACCCCTGAGCTACGTCGGCATTCATACATTTGAAATTGAAATAAAATAGAGCGGAAGACCGGGTTCGAACCGGCGACATTCAGCTTGGAAGGCTGACGCTCTACCAACTGAGCTACTTCCGCTTATTTATTCATTATTTCAATACAAAGTCTGACGTTATCCGACTTGGTTGTGGGGAGAGCAGGATTCGAACCTGCGAAGGTGAAACCAGCAGATTTACAGTCTGCCCTCGTTGGCCGCTTGAGTATCTCCCCAAATAATCTGATCATAAAGCCGATTGAGGGACTCCCCTCAACTTCGTTCGGGATAAACTTCTCGTCCCAAACGCTTCAACTCATTTAATATTAAAGTATAAAATGAACATCACTTAATACTTTGAGCCGATGGAGGGACTCGAACCCGCGACCTGCTGATTACAAATCAGCTGCTCTAGCCAGCTGAGCTACATCGGCTTATCAGTATGTCAAACGTTACTTTTCGTAACGGGATGCAAATATAAAACGAATATTGGTATCTAAAAATTATTTTTTACTTTTTTTCTAATAAAATTGAAAATAAATCAAGTTAGTAGGATAGACGCTTACTCATTGCCTTGAGAGCGAGGATGTGCGGCTTGATGAGCTTTGCTCAACTCTTTAAAATTCGAATGGGTATAAACTTCTGTAGAAGCTAAACTACTATGTCCCAGTAAATCCTTTATGGCTGAAATATCGGCTCCTTTATCCAGCAAATGCGTAGCAAAGGCATGCCTTAATAAATGGGGACTTAATTTTTTCTTTGTAGATACCTTTTCAAAATAAGAATGCACGACCCTATATACAAGATTCGGATAAATCCCTTTCCCTTTTGAAGTGACAAAGAGTTGACTCCCTTGAGGCAGCAAGACGCTTCTTTCCTGCACGTAGCGCTCTATTAAAAGAGAGATAGAATCTAGCAAGGGTATGAGTCGCTCTTTGTTGCGTTTACCGTGCACTTTAAGCTGTTGTTGTTTTAAGTCGAGACTACTCAACTGAAGGTCAATTAACTCCTGCCTTCGCATCCCTGTAGCATACAACAATTCAATGATAAGATGATCTCTAAGACCTTCAAAAGTAGCATCTTCAAAATATTCGGAAACTTTCTCCAATTCAAGAACAGAAAATACCTCTTGCTGGCGTTTTGGCAATTTTAAAGACTTATGCTGCGCCATTGGAGTCACCTCTATCTCCTTTATCTTCAAAAGAAATTTAAAAAAAGTCTTGAGGGTAGATAGCTTTCTGTTGATGGTTTTATGTGTTAATCCTAACTCTATAAAACCAACAATCCACTGCCGAATCATAGGATAATTGACTTCAGACATATCCCTAGTATCGTATGTTTTTAAAATGAATACTTGAAATTGATGCAGATCCGAGGCATAAGAAACAATAGTAAGCTTAGCATACTTCTTTTCCAAAAGGAGGTACTCTAAAAAGGAGTCAACATACATCATAAAAAAACCATGTCCCTAGGAGAACATGGTTACAAATTTATAATTAAATACCAACTAAGTCACTGGCTTATAGTCTTTATTATCTATCGAGATACCAAGCCTTCCTCCGAATAAGTGGCTGGCTTATAATCTTTATTATCAATTACCATTTTGGCGATAATTTTGGGGATATTTTCGCCAAACAACTCTATCGAGATACCAAGCCTTCCTCCGAATAAGTGGCTGGCTTATAATCTTTATTATCAATTACCATTTTGGCGATAATTTTAGGAATATTTTCGCCAAACGACTCTATCGAGATACCAAGCCTTCCTCCGAATAAGTGGCTGGCTTATAATCTTTATTATCAATTACCATTTTGGCGATAATTTCTTTCAAAATTTCAGAAGTGCCACCACCGATGGGTCCTAATCTACTATCTCTAAACATTCTGGCCAATGGATAGTCTTCTACATATCCATACCCCCCAAGCATCTGCAAGCAATCGTATATAACCTCGTCGGCGATTTTGGTAGAAAGCAACTTGGACATGGTGGCTTCTTTCACAACGTATTCTCCAGCATCTAAACGTTTTGCAGTGGTATAATTGAAGGCTTTAGCCATCTCAACTTCACTACTTCGCTCTGCAATTTTGTGCCTTAAGGCTTGAAATTTATCGATGGTCTTTCCAAAGGCTTCTCTCTCTGACATGTATTTAAGGGTATACTCCAAGGCATATTCTGCCCTTGCATGGCCATTTACACCCATAATAAGACGCTCAAGAGCAAAGTGCTGCATGATGTAAGGAAAACCTTGATTTCGCTCTCCCATCAAATGTGACTTAGGAATTTCAACATTATCGAAAGCAAGCTCAGCTGTATCGGAAGCTCTCCAGCCTAATTTATTCAACTTGGTAGCAGAAATACCAGGTGTATTCCTATCTACTAGAAAAATGCTCATGCCCTTTCCTCCTTTCTCTGGAGCTGTTTTAGCAGCAACTATGAGATAATCTGAATATACACCGTTAGTGATAAATGTTTTAGACCCGTTAATGACAAAAGTATCTTCTTTTTCTACTGCCGTGGTTTTCATTCCAGCAACATCGGAGCCTCCAAAAGGTTCAGTGATACAAAGACACCCAATCATATCTCCAGAAATAGAAGCTGATAGATATTTTTCTTTTATCTCTTCGCTTCCTTCTTTATTAACATGGGTCATAGCTAGATAAGCATGTGCCCATATCGCTGCAGCAAAACCACCAGAATTTATTTTCTGAAGTTCTTCCAAAAGGATAATGGTATAAAATAAGTCTAAATCTAAGCCCCCATATTTCTCTGGAGAAGCTAGAGCGAAATAGCCCATATCTCCAAACTTTTTCCAAATAAAACGCTCTATGCTTCCTTCTTCCTCCCATTTATCTATGTGGGGAACGACTTCCTTTTGAAGGAATTCCTTTAAACTCTTTCTGAACATTTCATGTTCTTCATTAAAATACATGTGATCCATATCTCTAAGTCTATTATTTTAAGTATTACTCTCTAATCTCCAAATATAATTGAATTCTGTCTAATTTATAACTTGGAAACCCTTCGATTTTTGATAATTCTTCAAAATTGCTGATCTCTTCTCTCAATTTTATAAAGTTAACTATGCTCCTAGACATTTCATAGCCGAAATAAGGAAGCTCGGACAACTCGAGCACACTAATAGTATTGATGTCTTGCTTCTCTATGTTTAAAGGCGTTTTTAAAGCGATTAGCTCTTCCAAACGGTCTATCACTTCTGATGTTAACCCATACACATCTTTTAGTTGATTTGTATTGACAAAACCCCCTAAATCACTTCTATACTTTACTATTCTATTGGCTAAGGTCTCTCCTATTCCAGATACCAAAACCAAATCCTCAACATCTACTGTATTCAGGTCTTTCTTTTCTGAATATTTTAATGACTTGAGAATCGGTTTTTTAGACTCTTTTTGTTGACGGTCAATCACCCAATCTGGAAATTTAAAATATGTACTATAGGTTGTCATCCATTGGTTGGAAACCCCAGTCACTTTCTGAAATTCAGCATTGGAATTTATCCATTGTTGCTTAGCTCTAAACTCATGAAGCCTGTCAATTTGCTCAGTAGTCATTTTTAAAACATAGCCTTCGTAATCTGACACAAAATTAGGATTAAAAGGATAAATGACTCTTTGATCCTCAAGGCTTTGTTGTTTTTTTAACGCATCTACAACGCGATGAAGAGAATCTGCTGTTTTAGAAAATTTAAAGGGGGTATTGACATTGGATAATGAATTCAAGCTAAAGTAATTGATAGCTATACCTACAATCAAAATAAGGCAGAATAAAAAAATCCCGTTTCGGTCACCTTTAGTGTAGCCAAAACGGAATTTCCTTGAAGATTTCATGAGTGGATTCTTATTTTTTCAAGACTTCGTTTTTAAAGATTTGCCCTGATTTTAATTTGGTCATGTATTCTTTTAAATCTTTTCTCACTTCACCAGACATGATATAAAGTCCTATAATGTTAGGGAAAGACATCGCTAAAATCATCATGTCTGAGAAATCTAATACAGCACCTAAACTCACAGAAGCTCCTAAGACTACAAACAATAAAAATATAATTTTATAAATCAATTCTGATCGATTACTTCTTCCAAAAATATAAGTCCAAGCTCTCATTCCGTAGTAAGACCAAGATATCATTGTAGAGAAAGCAAATAAGAATACAGCAACAGATAGGACGTATGGGAACCATGAGATCACACTTCCAAACGCATCAGTTGTTAATTGCACACCAGATACTCCTTCTACTTCATGCATCCCTGTAAAGATCAATACCAAAGCCGTAAGTGTACAGACCACTACGGTATCTATAAAGGGTTCTAATAAAGCAACAAAGCCTTCTGAGGCTGGATGGTTAGTTTTGGCAGCAGAGTGAGCGATAGCTGCAGACCCTACACCAGCCTCGTTTGAAAAAGCTGCTCTTTGGAAACCGACAACCAATACTCCTATAAAGCCACCTTTAAGGGCTGTGGGAGTAAATGCTCCAGAGAAGATAGCATTCAAAGCTGGGCCTAGATTATCAATGTTGATCCCGATGACCACTAAGGCTCCTAAAATATAAACCCCAGCCATAACCGGGACCACTTTACCGGTTACTTTTGCAATACTATTGATACCTCCAATAATAACAACTCCAACCAACACCATTAGAAAGACTCCAAACCAAAAGCCATTACCTATTAAAAATGGGATTTGACCAGATAAAATCGCAAAAGCTTGGTTGGCTTGGAACATATTACCCCCTCCAAAAGAAGCTCCAATAGCTAAAACAGCAAAAAAGAATGCTAGAAATTTACCCAATTTACCCATATTGCGTTTTTCAAGACCATATCTCAGATAGTTCATAGGACCCCCAAAGATTCGGCCTTCTTTATTGATAAATCTATATTTTACACCCAGAGTACATTCTACAAACTTAGAAGACATTCCTAAAAAACCAGCAAGAATCATCCAAAAGGTAGCGCCGGCACCTCCTAAGGAAACAGCAATAGCTACACCAGCAATATTTCCAAGTCCAACCGTAGCAGAAACTGCAGTTGCTAAAGCTTGAAAATGCGTAATTCTACCTGGTGCATCGGGCTCGTCGTATTTCCCTCTGGCGAGTTGTAAGGCGTGTTTGAAACCTCTAATGTTGATAAAGCCCATTTTAAAGGTAAAAAATGCCGCTCCAAAGATCAGCCAAATAACAATAAAGGGGATATCCTTAGTTAATGGAGTTCCATTAGGATGGGTAAGGACTACTGGATCATCGAATGTGATTTTACCAAACTTGTGAGCATTTTGAGTAATCACATCTTGTTTATTATTAGGATCGTAAATATAGTCCCCTTCCATTGTCAGGTGATCTATCTTTCCGTTGGCTTGTGCCTTTACAATTTCTTTTTCTCCATCAACTTCTATAATGGCGATGTCTTGTCCTTTTTTAACCGTTTCATTTTCTTGAACAAGCCATTGCTTGAGCAAAAATTTATTTTGGGTATTAGGTTCCCAACGTGGGGCAAATAATAATTTTTCCTTTGTATAAACTACTGGATCGTAAATACCAATTGCGGCAAAGGGATCCCAGAACAGAACATTTCCCATGTGTCTTACAATAGGCTTAAACGCACCATTAAAACTTTCTACAATAGATTCAGCTTTTATTTCAAAAGATTTTTCAAGAAAGTTCCCGTTGGCATCTGTTACTTTCACAGTATGGGTTATCCCTTCTGTAAGATCACTAGATTTAGCCGAACTTAATGGCGTTTCTGCTTTACTCCATTCGTAAGTATAAGGAGGAGTTCCTCCTGATACTTTCAAATCTATTTGACCATCATTAATTTGTTCTGAAGGATTGATCAAGGTTTCCTCGATTTGTAAATCTTGAGCAAATGTCAATGAAACAGTGAACATTAGAAAAACGATCAGACTGATATTTCTTACCATAAGGTTATTCATAATTTAGTATTTCAGTATAAAAAACAATGTCGAAATCCTTGAGATTTCAAAACATTCCGCAATATGCAAAAAATATGCTTTGCATTCAAACTCAAAACCCTAAAATCTTTAAGAAGTAGTTTGTATTTATTAAGACTTATTGGCAAGGTTTCTGAGCTCTCATCATATGCCGTTTCCCCGGAGGACCTTCTATAATGTCTACCTTAAAACCCAGAGCTTGCAAAGCTCTTCTTGCGGTTCCTTTTACGCAATAGGTAACAAAAACTCCTTTTGGGGTCAAGGCCTCATAGAACTTCTGGAATAGTGGAGCTTCCCATAATTCAGGTTGAACATGGGGACTAAAAGCATCATAAAAGACGATATCCACCTCTTGTTTTAACTTCAAATCAGAAAAGAACATCTTATTTTTCTTCAGTTGGAAGGCCTTGGAAATCGATGTCCAGTCTTCCCATTTCGCTTTATATAAATCTTCATAGACCTGTTGAGCAGAAGCAGGGCCAAGTTCTCTGTGGTACTCCATTGCTGAGTGTTCCTCATTAGAAATTGGATAGGCCTCCAATCCGGTATAATTCATAGAAACACCATGGTGTTCTGCCCAGAAATAAGCTAGCAAGGCATTAAGACCAGTCCCAAAACCAGCTTCCAGAACTTTTAGGGATTTAGGTTGGTACAACTCATTATAATAGTCTAGACCTGCTACCATATAAACGTGCTGAGATTCTTGGATAGCACCGTGAGTAGAATGGTAGTGCTCATCCCAATCTTCAAGTCTTATAGTTTTGGAACCATCTTTTGTGGTAATGATACTGCGTTTCATAAATCCTTCTTATAAATCAAATACCGATGTGCGCTTGGTATAGACCAAGTCTTTCAATTTCAACCAAAACGCTAAAGTTAAGTAAAGTCCAAAACCAAAACCGAAGGTGGCAAAAGAGATGTAGATGAAAAAAATTCGCACTGACTTTGCTTTCATCCCTAACATATCCGCTAGGCGAGAGCTCACATAAAATCCGTGCTTTTCAAAAAACGTCCGTAGGTTAAATATAAAATTTTTCATGAGTGTATAAGTTCTAAGCCGACCTGGCATTTCAAGCAGCGATTAAGGTCACAATACTTGGTTTTTAATTGGATAAAAGCTTGGCTTTCCAAGGCCGAAGCCACCACATTGGTTTTTAAGGTGTCAAATCCTTTGGTGATGCTATTTTGTTCTGGTTTTAAGGCGGTAATAATCGGATAAATAGTCGTATCAAAATCGGCCTGACCCTTGTATTTGTCATAGGCAAACTTCAAAGGCAAAATGGTATTTATAATTAAAAGATCTTTAAACGATTGGCTTAAGGCTTTCGTTTTGGATTTGCTTTCTTTCCCAAAGGTATAGTGGGTTCTCCAATAGCTAGATACTTTTGCCTCTAAGCTATCGCTTAATTCTTGTTTGGTTTTACACTGAATTAGCTCAGAAAATAAGTTTGGCTTTTTATGATATAAACTTGCGAATTGAGATAACCTTATGGTTGGGAAATTGTCTGGTCGAAGCCTAAAGTATTTCACTTGACTCTTTACCTTTTTGGGTAACTGAAATTTTTGAGCTAAAAAACCGTATTCATCCTGAAGTTGTTTAAAATAAACGTCTTCTGAGTCGGAATTTAGTAGACCACTCAATCCAAAGCACAAGGCCTCCAATTGAAGAGGATGCTGAAAACATTTTTGAAAAACTTTAAAATCGGCAGCATTACTCATTTGCAGAAAGGCTTCTCCATTCACATTCAAGCCAAAAGCTTTGGCCATAAGCTTAAAGCCCACCTCATCCCAGCTATTATGAGACACTTTCAATAAATTCAGAATTAATTCATTTTTATCTTCCAACCGCTCTATATAGAGTCGCTCTAGCCAGTTATTGAGTTTGAAAGTATCCACGTCTTTAAAATGGGTTTCACAATTGATCCACTGTTTAGAGCTATTGCTTAACAAAGAGTCGTAGGCTGAAACCTGTTCTGTAGAGATATAGTGTTTGAGTTCCAAACAAGGGATTAGCGTTTCATCTTTCCTAAAAATGCTGACATCCTCTTCCCAGACCACATGCAAGATAACATTATCGTAGGCAGGATCCACCTCGTGCTTATGCGCATACCAATCTGATGAAATGGTATGTATTTCCAAATTTCCTACCCAGTGTTGCCCATCGATGACTATTTCAGCTTTAAAGAAATCGGGGCCAGATTCTGTTTCGTTATGAAGACCCGTATTCAAAATCTGGAGGGATTCTCCACGCGTGGTTTTCAATTGGCTAGTGTCCACTTTTTTATATTTCCAAACGCTATGAAGAAAGGCCTCTTGCATATTAAAAGGTTTTTATTTTGGAGAGAACTTCATCCTTAAAACTATCTACCCAAACCTTATATTGGAGACCGCTTGGGTGCAGTAAATCTTCGGCTAACATGAGTTTTTCTTTATGCAAGGGTTTGCTCAGTTGTTGCATGGGAAAGTAGGCCACATTATAGCGCTGACTCATTTTCTTGATGTATCTATTGTAGCGTTTCAATCGTGAAGATATTTTTTTTAGCTTTTCATCTTGAGCAAATTTAGACAAACTATAATCTGGAATACCCACTATAAAAACACCTTTGCTTTGTTGACTACTTAATTCAATTGCGGTTTTCAAAAGATCTTCAAATTCAGATTTAAACTTTTTAAAAGGTTTTTTTTGATATTGATTATTGACTCCAATAAGCAAAGAAACCAAGTCAAAAGAGTCTTTTTTATAATGCTGCGAAGCGATAGAATCTTGAAGCTCGTCTGTTCTCCAACCTGTGAGTGCGATCACTTCAGGCTTTTCTACGGGATATCCTTGCTGGTTAAGGAAGCTGGTCAATTGGAAAGGCCAAGACTCCTCTTCAAAGACTTTCTCTCCTGTAGAGTAGGAATCGCCTAAGGCCAAATAACTAAGAGAATCTTGAGCAAAAGTGGAGGACATAGTAGTTAATAAAAATAGGGTAATGAATATTTTCATCTCAATAAGGTTGAATTTCTATTCTCTTATGAAGAATTCGGTTTGAATTTAATAGCGCTGCACTTATAGTTTCAATCGATCAAAATTTACTCAAAAATAAGAAATAATCGGCTAATAAGACTCCTTTAGTAAATCGACAAGAGCGGGCTTCAGCTGAGCGTAATTGAACTCAAATCCCGTAGACAGCATTTTCTTAGAGCTCACCAACTGACTCCCTAAAACGATCGTGGCCATTTCTCCTAGCATTAATTTCAAAACAAAGGCAGGAACCTTTGGAAGAATAAGCGGCCTTTCAAGACGCTTAGCAATGCCTTCCGTTAATTCTTTATTGGTTACTGGATTTGGCGCTACAGCATTAAAAACGCCTTCTAGTCTATGCTCCATGACGTAGAGAAAGATTCTGGTTAGATCTTCGATATGAATCCAAGATTGCCATTGCTTCCCTGTTCCCAAGGGCGCCCCTATATAATTTTCGATGGGTTGTTTTATTTTTTCAAGGGCACCACCGTCTTTGGCTAAAACCAATCCTATTCGGATTTTAGCGACCTCTATTCCGAGTTTACCCACCTCATCGGCAGCGGCTTCCCATTGCACTACGACATCTGCCAAGAAATTATGGCCTAGAGAAAACTGTTCTTCCTCATGAAATTTGGTCAGCGAATCTCTGTAGATACCAATAGCACTAGCGGAAATGAGCTGCTCAACTTGATGGTCTTCAGAAGACAAAGCTTTTTTGAGTGTCATCAAGGTATCGAGTCTGCTGTTTAGAATCTCTTTTTTGTGAGTAGACGTCCATTTTTTAGCCACATTCGCCCCAGCTAGGTTGATGATGGTCGTGACGTCTTTTAAACTGTCTATATCTATTTCGGACTTAGAAGGGTCCCAATAAAAACCTTGATAATTAGGTTGAGTTTTAATTTTGGATCGGCTTGTGGTTAGATAGTTCACCCCTATGTCTTTCTCATGACATAGCTCCACTAAAGCCTGCCCGACTAATCCTGTTGCTCCTGTGATTAAAATCCGCATACCATCAAATGTTATTTATTATAAATTTAGCGAGATTATTTTAGCCTCAACTAAGGTTTAGTATGGTTTTAACTAGATGCTAAAGTGAACCTTTATACTTCGACCAGAGGCTGAAATGATGCAAGCTTCTCGGCAGCATAAGAGATCTTCAATAGTTGTTGCCTTGAGTTTGGCTTCGATACAATTTTTCAAAAGAAAAATCACTCAGCCACCGATCCACCTTTGTCATTCCGTGCAAGCGATAGCGCGATACGGAATCTTTTCAGTCCACAGTTATCGGTCTACAGTTACCAGTTCACCGGTTCATCCTTGTCATCTCGAGGGAAACGCAGTGACGAGAGATCTCTGTCGACAGTCTACCAGTCAGCAGTTCACTAGTTCACCACTCACGACACCTGTAACTTCGAGCCTGCCTGCGTTCCTTGGAAGGCAGGTGATTTTCGATAGAAAATTGTATCGAGAAGTGCTTTGAAGCTATGAGATTAGTTTAAGTCTATAGAACATTTATGTTCTCTTTCTTTTTTGCATCGCCCAAAAAAGAAACAAAAAAGACTAGGCTTATTTTTATGTCTTTGAAAACTACAAAAGCGGTTCCTCCACGCAAAGCAAACCGTTTCACTAGTGCTTTGCTCCTTTATCCTTTCTTCACCACTTTTTTGTTTTCTAACCTCCATAAAAAGTAGGCCGTTTTCTTTCTGTTGAGAGGTGGTTTAATGTTAGGTACTCAATCGAGTTCTCGATACAATGGCTTTGGTCTATCGACACAAACCCATCACTCGAACTGACATTTAAATGTGGCTTCGATACAATTTTTCAAAAGAAAAATCACTCAGCCACCGGTCCGCCAGCTAACCAGTCAACCACTTACCACAGACAGAAAACTGAAAACTGAAAAAACTCATCACTCACTATTACTCTATTATACTATTAAACTACTACACCACTCACGACTCACCACTCACGTCTCAACACTAATGGCTCCTTTAGGCTTAATCAAGTTCTCGATACAATGGCTTTGGTCTATCGCCACAAATCCATCACTCGAACTGACAGAAACTATTCACCACTATACTAATCCACTACTCACGACTCACCTCTCACCTCTCACTACTATACTACTACACCATTAGTATGTAAATCAAAGAAGCCCAATGTGGTGCATCAGGCTTCTTTAATGAGTTAAAATAATGTCTTATATAATTATATCACTTGACGTGTCCATCCGTGAGCATCTTCTACTCGGTTATATTGGATGTCTTGAAGGTTTTTCTTAAAGAAGGTACCGTAAGACTCGTCTATGGCTGGAAGATCGTAATACACGTTATCATGTTCAAAGCCCTCAACGGCCACGATCACCGCCGCTGTTCCTGTTCCAAAAATCTCCTTTAACTCTCCGCTTTTAGAGGCCTCTACGATTTGTTTTACAGACACTTTATCAATGACTACTTCTATGTTTTTATCTTTAGCCAGTTGGATAATACTTTTACGAGTCACCCCATCGAGAATTCTATCATTGGTTGGTGCTGTAAAAAGTTTGTCTCCCACTCTAAAAAAGATGTTCATCGTCCCCGCTTCTTCTAAGTACTCATGAGAACTCGCATCGGTCCAAATAATTTGGTCTAAGCCTTTTTCTTTGGCTAATTTGGTAGGGTAAAATTGCGCTCCATAATTTCCTGCAGCTTTTGCAAAACCTACACCACCATCGGCAGCACGGCTATAATCTTGAGCAAAAATAACTTTGATAGGTTTGTTATAATAGGCTTGTGCAGGACACGTGATAATCATAAACCTGTACTGGTCAGATTCTGAAGCCGAGACTCCACTTTCTGTGGCGATCACAAAAGGTCGAATGTATAAGGAGTTCCCTCCGCCTTTCTTAACCCAGTCCTTATCGAGCTTCAATAAAGCTTCTAAAGACGCAAAAAAGTGGCTTTCAGGAAATTCAGGGATAGCCATCCGCTTGGAAGACTTATTGATCCGCTGAAAGTTTTGCTCTGGTCGAAATAACCAAACCTTGTCCTCATCATCTTTAAAGGCTTTCATACCTTCAAATACCGCCTGACCATAGTGAAACACCTTAGCCGAAGGTTCAAACTGCATTGGACCATAAGGAACAATCTTTGGCGTTTGCCATTCTCCATCAATGTAGTCGCAGTACATCATATGGTCGGCATGCTGCTTCCCAAATTGGAGATTGTCAAAATCCACGTTATCAATCCGAGACTTTTGGATTTTAGTAATATCTAGTCGTATATCGGTGCTATTCATTACTTTTATGTTTTTTTGCAAATGTACTAAATTTTAGCAAGGTTAATTCAGGAAGATTCCTAACTTTGTTGTAATTCTTATTATAATTTTTTAATTATTATCATGAAAAAGCTTCTTTTATTACCAATCTTATTAATGTTTTTGGCTTGTGGACAACAGAATTCCACTGAAGAAAAAAAAGACCCTATTGAACAATCAACTGAAACACCTTCAGAAGAAAAAGGGTTGAGCATCCCAACCGATGATCAATTTGGAGAGCCTTTTGAAAATAAAGAGATTAAAAAAGCAGAGGATATGTTGAAAATTTACCAAGATTTATCTCTTGGCGACACCCTTCAAGTTCAATTTCAATCTCAAGTCGAAAGCGTTTGTACTAAAAAGGGCTGTTGGATGACATTAGACCTCCCCGAAGACATGAATGTCCATGTGACTTTTAAAGATTACGGTTTTTTTGTTCCAAAAGACAGTAAAGGCGATGAGATGGTTGTAGAAGGAAGAGCATTTATAGAAGAAACGGATGTGGAAACGCTAAAGCATTATGCCGAAGACGCTGGGAAAAGCAAGGAAGACATTGCAGCAATCACCTCCCCTAAATTGAATTACAGATTTATAGCTGAAGGCGCTAAAGCGGTTAAATAGATTAACTGCCATTCCATGCAAGCGATAGTGCGATGCGGAATCTTTTCAAGTGAGGTTCTAAGCTTAATACTTGATGTCATTCCGTGCAAGCGATAGCGAGATGCGGAATCTTTTTAAGTGTATCTCCTTATTTTAGTTTTAGATAGAATTTCTATTCTCTTTCTTTTTTGCATCGCCCAAAAAAGAAACAAAAAAGACTAGGCTTACGAACTTCAGTCTAAAATTTACGTTTGATATCTAAATTTTAGAAACTCAACCTCCTAAAGTCGGTCTCAAACAGTCTAAAATTTTGCGACACCTTCACTTTAATTTTTACGACCTCTTTTCGTAGGCCGTTTTCTAACTATCAGTTGACCGTTTTCATAAAAATTTTACTTGTCAATTTTGAAATTTTAAATGTGAAATGCGGGTCTTAACCTGGCTTCGATACAATTTTTCAAAAGAAAAATCACTCAGCCACCGGTTCACCTTTGTCATTCCGACAGAGAAGCCCTTTTTACTTCGACGAGGAATCTCTTCATTCCGTGCAAGCGATAGTGCGATGCGGAATCTGTTTAGGTTATATGCTTTATATCACTTCGATTTCTTGCAATTGTCATCTCGAGGGAAACGCAGTGACAAGAGATCTCTGTGCACCAGTTTACCTGTCGACCATTTCACAGTCTGCCAGTTCACAGTCATCAGTCTACAGTCTTCAGTCACCATTATACTTCTACATCATTACACTACTTCACCACTCACGACACTTGTCACTTCGAGTGATTTTCGATAGAAAATTGTATCGAGAAGTGCTTTTAAACTATGGGATTAATCGTTGTCTTTATAACACTTATGTTCTCTGCCATTCCGTGCAAGCGATAGCGCGATACGGAATCTGTTTAGACTTGAAGTGTGTCTCCTTATCTAAACTCTAGAAAGAATCAACGCTTTTATTCATTTTTTCCATTGATGAAAAAACGAACCAAAAAAATCTAGGCTTACGAACTTTAGTCTAAAATTTAAGTTTGATGTCTAAATTTTAGAAACTCAACCTCCTAAAGTCGGTCTCAAACAGTCTAAAATTTTACGACACCTTCACTTTAATTTTTACGACCTCTTTTCGTAGGCCGTTTTCTAACTATCGGGGAATTTGTCATTCCGTGCAAGAGATAGAGCGATACAGAATCTGTTTAGACTTCAAGTGTATCTCCTTATTTAAACTTTAGAAAGAATCAATGCTTTCATTACTTTTTACCATCGCCGTAAAAAGTAACCAAAAAGGGCTAGGCTTATTTTTATGTCTTTAAAAACTACAAAAGCGATTCCTCCATGCAAAGCAAACCGTTTCACTAGTGCTTTGCTCCTTTATCCTTTCTTCACCACTTTTTTGTTTTCTAATCTCCATAAAAAGTAGGCCGTTTTCTAACTAACAAGTGACCGTTTTCATAAAAATTTGAATTGTCAATTTTGAAATTTAAATATGAAATATGGTCCTCCTTTACACTACTTCACCACAGACTGACAACAGATAACGGACAAAGGAGAACACACCTCTCACAACTCACTACTACACAATTACTCCATTATATTAACCACTAATAAGCTCCCTTAGGTTTAATCGAGTTCTCGATACAATGGCTTTGGTCTATCGCCACAAGACCATCACTCGAACTGACGTTTAAATGTGGCTTCGATACAATTTTTCAAAAAAAAAAATCACTCAGCCACCGGTCCACCAGTTCACCAGTCTACCAGTTCTCGACTCACGACTCACCACTCACAACTCACTACTATCAACTAATTACTTCAAACCACTGATGCTTCACCACTTCCCAATCGAAGCGCTCGACTTTTTTACGGCCTTGCAAAGAGAGCTGCTGAGCTAAGCTTGGATCTTCCAACAGACGGATAATCGCTTGGGTGAATTCGTCTACACTTCTAGGGGATACCAACAAAGCCTCTTTTTCATGATCTAGGAGATAAGGCAGTCCACCCACATTGGTGGAGACCACAGGCAAGCCTAAGGCCATGGCTTCGATCACACTTACGGGAGTATTGTCGACATTGGTGGTATTGATAAACACATCAAAATCTTGGGCGTATTGGAGCCAGTCTTGCTTTTTCATTCCTCCAGTAAAAGTCACTGGTAATTCATTTTCTTTGGCAAAGGCTTTACACTCCTCTATGGAATCGTCTTTAAGAGGGCCTACCATACTGAGCTTGACTTTTGGATAAAGGAGACGCAACTCTTTTAAAACCTGAAGCGCTAAGAGGGGATTATATAAGTGGGCAAAAGACCGAACCCATAAAAGGTGGGGTTGAAGCTCTTGGCGTTTATTAAACTTATATAATTCCAACTTGATAGTGTTGGGAATATAGGTAAGGTTGGTGTAGCCTGCGTTTTTAATCTCCTGCAACAAATAAGCAGAGGGCGCTACATTGACTTTCGCGTTTCCAAATAGCCTTTGGCAAAGCTGAGGATGACTTTTAAGTCGTTTAGGGAGATCACCGCCATGTAAAATGGGAATATAATCTAACTTTAAAAAAAAAGCCAATCGACTACTGATATAGGCGTACCAAAAAGCGGAAGTGCTATACGTATCTATGAGTAAAACATCGGTTTTTGAAGCTTGAACTATCACTTGACCAATCATCACCAGTAACCTCAAGACGGAATTAGTTTGACTTGATGCTGAAACAACTTTATAGCCCTCTCCCTCAAACTGATTAGAAAGATACTCTATGGTAGAGGTGTTTTTCCCTTTACGGGAGAGCTTGTTGCCGAGATAAAGAAGTCGTTTTGGGTTTGGGTCGTTTTTGTTTCGCATAGTGAACAGATAAAAGGGCAAAGCCATACATAAAACCAGGAAGTGCTACTCGCATCGCAGAATGGTTGATGGTTAAAAACCAGAAGGCAACAAAGGGTAACATCAATATATTTTTATTTTTAGATAATAAAAAGCCAAGTGGAATCAACAAAAGAATAAGTAAGGCGAAGATCCCTAAAACACCATGCTCCGCCAGCATTCTGAAGACTTCGTTATGACTTGCAGCAAGTTCTCCATCTAACTCAAATCTAAAAAACTTTCCCATCCCAACTCCTGCACCCAAAAAGGGATCTTCAAAAAAGGCCATTAGCTCTTCGCTAATAATTTCTCCTCGGCCAGTCGTAATATCTTGATCTTCTCCTCTGGTATTTTGACCAGAATAGCGGTTATAAATAAGACCTCCTGTAACCGCCATCACGGTTCCCCAAATCAAGAATCCGCCAATACCCAGCCCTACCAGCTTAACTGTGGCCTTTGCTTTTTTAGCTAAAGGCGCCCAATTGATGTAAACCACCGTAAAAACTATCATCATGATGATGGCGGTTATAAAGCCACCTCGAGAAAAAGTGAGCAAGCACCGATAGGTCAACAGGCCTAAAAGACCGATATTGATTAAGTTTAATAAATTATTTTTACAGGGGATCAGAAATCGGATGTAGGCTAAAAATATCCCTAAACCTAAAATTGTAGAGACTTGATTTCCACTGAATCCTCCTGAAGCTGCTAGATTAGACTCCGTGGTAAACACAATATCTTGCGATGCAGGTGCATATAGAGTAATATAAACCACCATCGATACTAAAGGTAGCATCATAACATCAACCACCTTTAACAAGGTTTTGAATTTGATTTCCCTCTGGTAACAAAAAAGAGCTGTGGCAAATAAAGATAAAGGGCCGGAAAGATTAAATAAAATAGTCTTTCGAAAGCTTTCATCAAAATAATCAAAATTTAAATAAGCGATTAGGACACCAGGTAATAACAAAAACAAAAAGGCTAGCACAGGCCAAGCTTTCAATTTAAAACCTTCGTAAAACATCCCTAAAAGCATAAAGAAAATGACCAAGTATTTCCCCAATTCCCAAAATAGAATCCCTCCAGACATTCTCAAAAAAACTTCAGCAGCAGCGATATAAGCTGCAGCGCCTAAAGCGTAATAGGTTTTATTGGTCTGACTAATGATTTGAAACACAAAATACACCACAATCACTAATAAGTAAACCTGAGCTAAAACTCGGAATTTACTCACCAAAACCCCTATCCCCACGTGAAGGAGTAAGCGCTGAAGATATAAAGTGGTGTCTTTATCTAAGCCGAACATGAATGTTTTTTTCGTTTATCGCTTGGTTTAATACTCGTAAGTAAAAGACTGGCACAGTTATAATTTTTAAGTCTAAGGCTATTAATTGATATTAGCATTTTAGGAATCGTTATACCAGAGTTATTTGATATCTCTTTGGTTTAAAAACTCCCAAGCTACTAGAGACTTGTTTAACTCCCTCCCAATAACACTTTTGTAATCTGCAGCATCTATACCATACCCTTTAGGCTTTTTAGCTTCCAAATCGTCGAAAGTAAGAACATGGCCTTTAGATAAGTCTTTGTTAACCGCTAGAGATTTTTCAAAAATTTGCTTTAGAGATTCAAAGTGCTTTGTTTCTGTCTTATTAATAGGGGATTTTAAAGCGTGCTGAACTTCAGAACAGCATTTAATTAATTCTTTTGTTTCTTCAAGGGTCAAAGAGGCCTTTACATCTGGGCCAAATATGGCTTTGTGAAATACCACATGAAACTCCAATAGTTCTGCTCCAAAAGCTGTTGCAGCAATACAGGCTGATAACGACCCTGAATGATCTGAAAAGCCAATGGGTAATGACGGGTATTTTTGCTTTAATTCAGTTATAACATTTAACCCATATTGGTTGGGTTGAGTTGGATAGGCTGAAGTACATTGTAAAATACTTACTTTGACTTGCCGATCTATTAGAAATTTTACTGCACAATCCAGTTCGTCTAATGAACTCATCCCACTAGAGATGATAACTGGCTTTCCAGTTTTGGCTACTTTTTCTAATAATAACAAGTTGGTAACCTCACCACTTCCTATTTTATAGCGATCAACCTCGGCATCCTCCAGCACGTCTACAGCCGCATTAGAAAACGGACTGCTTATAAACTCTAGTCCTTTAGATTTGGTGTACGCTCCAATAGCTTTCCATTGTTCTGGAGTAAAAGACATACGTTCCCAATATGCATATCGGGTTTCATCCTGTGTAGAAAACTTTACTCGAAAAGGTTCAAATTCACTACTTTCTGCCTGTGCAATATGGGTTTGAAATTTTACGGCATTGACACCAGTTTCAGCTATAGCTCCAATATAAGCATAAAGCATTCCTAAACTTCCTTCATGAGCTTGACCGATTTCTGCAATAGTGTAGGGCATTTTTTTAATTGTTATTTGATAGATGCTAGTTAAGTAGAATACCGTTTAAAACTATTTACAATATTAAGGATTTCAATTGTAGTGGACAATCAAAGTAGTTCGGCAAACCTTATAAACGTTTATAGAGGATTAAGATTTCATCTGTTATCGCCTCTGCGCCATATTCTTTGGTTACTTTTTCATAAAGTTGGTTAGCATCTTGTTGAGCTTGATCTTGATTCATCAGATAGTAGACCATAGCATCTGCTAATGCCTTTGCATTAGCTTTAGGGACCACTTTAGCAAAATCACCAACCACGGCTTGACATTGCCCCACATCGGTTACAATTATTGGTTTTTCGGCCATAGCATACTCGATCAAACTTAAAGGTAAGCCTTCAGAATCAGATGATAAAACAGCTAAAGACGAGGCTTTAATTATGCTAAAAACATCTGATCTTTGCCCTAAAAAAATCACTTTATCTTCTAAATTTAGTTCACTAATAAGTTTTTTTAAGTTTTCGACATAGACTGTATCTGAAAATTTACCAACTAAAATAAGATCTAAACCAGGTAATTGATCTGCAATTTGGCCAAATGCTTTCACTAGCTGTAAATGATTTTTAGGTTTTCTTAAGTTAGCCACCATAACTACATATTGATTATGGTGTTTAAAATCAGAGAATATTTTCGGCAATGCTATAAAATTATTAACCTGTTTTATAATTTTTGAAGAAAGATTCAGTAGTGCCCACTCCTTTAACTCATCACTTACCACTAAAACAGCACTCATCTTTTTGGAGCAAAGTTTAAGTAAAAAAAACTGAATTTTAGATTGGTTTATTCTGTTATGATCATGCCATACCAATTTTAGCCTGGGTCTTAAAAGCTTTAAAAGTGTTGCAAAAAAAAACGAAGTACTATGGGCGTGTAAATGACTGATTTTGTGAATTTTTATGAATTTTAAAGCTACACTTAAGGCTTTAGGATCTATGGATCTGGTCTTATTAACAAAGACATAAGCTACCTTTTCAGAAACTTCACTTTTTAGCAAACCTTCCTTACGGGTCACCATTAATGCAGAACAGTCTATTTTTTCAGAAAAAGTATTCGCTAGATTAACCGCCATTCGTTCACCACCCCCCGCTTCTAAGGAATCGATGATTTGTACCACGCGAATCGGTTTTGATTTGGGTTTTTTCATGGGTTGTTGATTATCTGTTGTACACTTTTTTCTGTCTTCTGTCTAAGGTCTTCTATCATTAGTCGTGTATCAATTTAGCAATTTCCTCTTCAAATTTATCTAAAGTATAATCCCTAGACCATAGCGCGGCCTTAGCTGACATGTGTTCTAATTCTTCAGGTTTTGAAAGTAGGTTTTTAAGTCTTTTAATGGTCGAGTTTAAATTTTCGTCATCCATTAAAATTCCTCTTTTGCCGTCATTTAACATCCAAGGCACACAAGAAATAGGGGTGACAATGGGAACACAGCCCCAAAACATAGCTTCAGCCGCCACCTTAGGCCAACCTTCAGACTTGCTTGGTAGAACAAGGAAATGACTATACTGTAGAACTTTTCTCACAACCTCTTTGGGTTGATTCCCAAGAAATTTCACCCAAGCCCCTGCTTCTTGCTCCTTTACTTTAGCTTGTAGAGAGTCAAATAACACACCGTTACCATATATGTGTAATTCAGCTTCAGTGCCTTTTTCGCGTAGTTGCTTAACTAACTCAAAAGCTAATGCGGGTTGTTTGCCTGGCGATAAACTGCCAATAAAACAAAATTTAAGTAAGTCTTTATAGTTTCGAGTATATAGCGCTTCTTTCTCATGCTCAAAGTAAGTCGCTGTAAAGAATGGCTTGATGTTCTTGCTTTGGTTTGGCCATACCCCGTAAACCAAAACTTGCATATTTTTGGTTAAATAGGTGTTGCTTAAAATCCATTTTTGAAGTTTATAACTCCAAGGCTGTTTGGCTTTAGGATCCCAATTACCGGCGTATTTAGCTGTTTTTGTGGTTTTTGGAAAGAATATTTGTACCCAACAGGCTAAAAGTCCAACATTACCTGGGCAACGTAAATGAATATGATCAGCACCTTGAATGGCTTTAAAAATAATCCATATGAGCTGCGGTAAGTTAAAAAGTGTTTTAAATAGCTCTTTTACACTTAATAGTGAAAATGAGGGAAAAGAGGTAAGTTTAATGTTCTGGTGTTGATAGGCTAAGTTAATATTCGCATCAAATTCTGCATCTATAGGCCCAACAATTTCGACCTCACCAACCGCTTTTATCCATAAATTCATTTCCCGAACATAGGGGGCATAGGACTCTATTCTTTGACCCTCTTGGTAATGTAAAGCATGAGTAATAATGATAAACCTCATCTTAAGCATTTATTAATTTTTCATACATCGCAATATTTTGTTGCATTAACACCTCTAAACCAAAGCGCTCTTGAATATCTTTAACAGCATTTTGTCCCATTTTGTGGGCTTCATTTCTGTTTTGTAGCATATAGATGACTTGGTTAGCGAGGTCTTTTATATCTAAAGGGTTACAAAGCAAACCTGTTTCCCCATTTTTAACTACTTCAGGTCCTGGGCCTAAATTACTGGATACAAAAGCTTTACCCATGCTCAACACTTCTATCCAAGCCAAAGGCATGGCTTCCATGTGAGATGGATATGCACAAACCGCTGCTTTTTCTATTTCCATAGGGATTTGAGTGTTCTCTATAGAGCCTAAAAAATGAATGTCATTCTTTACTGCTTCAGGGGTTTCTGTTTTGAGGTATTCAATGTAGGACCCATGTGTTCCTCTTATTTTGGTATCACGTCCTGCAATAACCAGATGGGCTTCAGGTACTTGTTTTTTTATTTGGGGCATAGCTTTAATCAACTGACGAATCCCTTTTTTTTCACAAATAGAACCCGCAAAAAATATGCGCCCTTTGATTTCTTTATTGTAATCAGCTGGATAAAAGCGAACAAAATTGGCAGGATTAAAAATTGTATTTCCACATTTATGTTCAAAATTTAAGAATTTTGCAGTGTGGGTAAGTACGTAATCACTTACACCGATGATATGATCTGCTTTTTTAAAGCTACGCTTTTCTTGAAAAATCTTCCAAGACTCTACGTCTCTGTTTTCAGACTCCGAGAAAAAATGGTGTCCTCCGTGCATGCGAATGAGGTATTTGATCTTAGGGATTTTCTTTATAAAAGCTAAACCTAATTCTGTTGCTTCAATGATATCGATTGGCTGGTTTTTGTGTAAATTTTTAATAGCTTTATTAAAAATGGCGTTATTATAAAACCACCCCATTTTTTTTACAGTTGAGCGTTCATAACGGAAGATAATAACGCCTTGGTCTTCTTCCTTTTCATTTTGAGGTAAGTAATTGAGACCTATAACGCTAACATTATGTCCTATTTTCAATAGATGCCTGGCAATAGTTTGCACTACTGTACCTACTCCTCCATGGGGGAAACCCTCTTTAGGATATTCTGAAGTTAAAAATACAATATGCATAAAATACTAAATGGATTTTAAAGCTTCTACCAGTTGGTATGAAGATTGGTTTTGACTAAATTCTCCAAGAATTTTATCTCGCCAACTTCTTTGATCTTGACTTACAGTCTTGTCGGGGTTTTCAATGAAATTAATTATTGAACTAAATTCACTTTTTGAGTTGACCCAATATACGGGGTTTAAATTGTTCATTGATTTAAAATGCTCATATTTATATATCGTTTTAATTTTCCATTTTTTTTCATGATTCGTTAAATTATAATCAGATGAAATGTTTGGCATATAATTTAGATAAAATGCTGGTTTATTATATATGGCAAAGTCATGTGCCATTGTTGAACCTACATTGACCACCGCATCAGCGTGAAATGCTAAATTTACTAACTGTTTTATGTCATTTTTTTTAGGAAATTTAACTGCCCAGTGACTATTTTCGTCATTTTCAAACCAATCTGGTGCCGCAAAACGAATTTCAGGAAATTCTTCTAACACCAGTTTAAATCTTTCGCCATCATCAGCAGGACACGGTCTTAAAATAATTTGTGGCCGTTTGTTTAAGTCTACCTTTAAAAACTCACTCGCCATATCTCTTAAGTAATTTGGATCGAATGGTGAAGTAAGTTTGTCATCTCCTGAATAACATACTACAGGTCTTTGAATATCTAGGTTATGTAAATTAAAGTAGTCTTCACGATTCATTATGAGTGCTTCATCATTATAAAATTCAAATTGAGGAGTTCCTGTAATAAGAACATTATCAAGATTAATCTCAGGATAGTAGCTTTTAAATTCTGATTTCATATATTCAGACCACACAAAATAATAGTCGCTATAATAGGGTATTCTAGCTTTCGGCATATTATCCCATGAATAAATAACTGAAATACTTTTCCTGTTTAGTATTTTAGCAGCTGCTAAAAGCGGTAAATTTAAGACAGAACGTTGATGAGTTGTAAGGATTAAATCTGGTTCATACTTTTTTATTAGATCAGCAAAGGGCAAAAGACTATTACTAGACTGAAATTTTTGATGAAATTTTAAGGTTAAATTTTCTATGCGACTATACTTTTTTGAAAGATATAAACCATAGATTTCTATTAATTTATAGAAAAGTTGCTTAAGAGGCTGCTTAAAACTTCTTCGCCAATTAATAAGTATTGATGGATTATTTTTAAGTGCAGCATTATAGTTTAACCTTGCAAAACATAAAGCCTCACGATAAAATTTAATAGTTATTGGCTCTTTAAAACTTGGAACACTGGCTTTTTTATATTCCGATGGTTTTATATTGATTTCATCGTTGATAGCTTTGTCAAAATTATGAGCTAAAATTAATTCAAATTCCTTTGAAGCTTTTTGTATAAAACTCGAAAGTAAATAGTTTTTTGTTCCAGTTCCATCTGGTATAAAAATTAATAAAGTTTCCTTTTTAGGCATGAGCTAAAAGCTTATTTGCAATAAAAATTTCGGTTTGCTTCATTGAGTCATAAGTTGCGCCAGCAATATGAGGCGTTATAATACAATTATGTTGTATCAAATCTAATTTTAAAATTGGTGAGTCGAATGTATTTTCAGAAAATTCATTATAAACTACATCAGTAGCAACACCTCTTATATTATTATTTACTAAAGCTTCTACAATAGCTTTTTCGTCCCAAATTTTCCCTCTTGATGTGTTTATAATACAAGCTAATGGGTTCATTAGAGCAATATAACTTTTACTGACAAATTCAAAATTAGAATCTTCAAATGGTATGTGAATAGAAATAAAATCAGATATTTTAAATAATTTTTCTGGTGAGTCTAATATTACAACTCCCTCAAAAATTTTAGAAATATCTGTATCATAAGCATAAACTTGCATACCAAAACACTGGGCATATTTAGCTACTTGTTTCCCTACGCGTCCCAAACCTAAAATTCCAAGTTTTTTCTGATCTAAATCAAATGACTTGAATTTATTTCTGTCCCATATTTTTTGATGCACACTGGTTGATGCCAAAAAAAGTTTTCTATTAACTGCTGTTAACAATGTCCATGTATGTTCCGCTGTAGAAGGAATGCTACCTAAAAAATTATATTCACCTTTTAAAGATAATATTTTGATATTATTTTCCATACAATATTTGACATCTATATGATCAAGACCTGTAGTTGGTGTACATATAAGCTTTAGGTTATATGCTTTAGATAAAAGACCACTATCTAATACTATTCCTAATCTAACAAACAAAACCTCGACATCGAATATTGTTTTAGAAAGTTGGTCAACATGGTCTAATGTTTCTACTATAAAGTTATTTTTCAATAATTTTAAAGCTTTCTCACTAAAATCTATTGGCTCAGTAATTAATAACTTCATAATTCTTTATTTTTCCAGGCCTTAATTAGGACTTCTGCCAGTTTCACATCCCTAATAGAATCTATATTAAGAAGATGATCTGGGTTCATAACATAAGCTCTTTTATAGGTAGGCATAAATGTTTTTTGCTGAACTAATACTTCGGTTTTAACTGCATAAAAACAACCATTTCTGAAATAAACAGGCTTTAAGTCTTGACGTCGAGTTGCTTCCGCTTCCTTCATCAATGGTTTTAGAATGCTATCACTGCCTAACTGATACATCCTAGCAGGGTTCATATCGTCCATGGGCACTACACTTATGACACCTTCTAATTTTTTATCCTTAGTAAAAAGTTCTACGATTTCCTTAATATCTTGAGACGTTCTTAAAGGCGATGTCACCTGCAGGAGAATAACCAAGTCATATTCATCTTCAATTTGTGTTAGCGTATGAAGAACAACATCAACAATAGAAGAATTATCACTACCTAATTCTTCGGGTCTTAATTCTTTTATAATTCGCTCTGAATTTTTATCATCTACTATATCTAATATTCTTTGATCATCAGAGTTGATGATGATCTTATCTAACAAATTAGAATTTAATGCACAATCAACAGCATATTGAATGAGTGGTTTACCATAAAACTTTATTATATTTTTCCCAGGCAAACCCTTACTCCCGCCACGAGCAGGGATAATAGCTAAGATTTTTATTTTGTCTTCTGTCATTTGTTTTTTTATGGTCAACTGTCGTTAGTCATCTGTCTACAGTCGTTGGTCTACTGTTATCTGTCTACAGCCATCTGTCGTTAGTCTACGGTCTTCTGTGGACTGTGAACTCTTGACTGTCTACTGTCTTCTGTCGTTAGTAGACTGTGGACTCTTGACTGCGGACTGTCGACTATACTTTTAAATGTTTACTTAATCTCTTTTTTAAGGTATTTTATAAATCCAGAAAGTAACTTTTTTACTTGCTCTAATTTTTTAAAGATACTGTCATTCTCTTTAATGAAATTTAATTCGACTGAAATTATTAATTGTGTCTCCAGTTCTAAAGCTGAACCATAAGCCATCTCAACAAATCTTTTATAATGCTTATCGGAGCTCCGACCGTTACCTTCTGCGATATTTGAAGGAATTGAAACTGAAGCTCTTCGTAGCTGAGACACCAAACCAAACTTTTCTTCGCTTGGAAATTTTTGTGTCACCTCATAAACTAATTTGACTAAATCAATTGACTCTTTCCATACGTTAAGTTCTTTATAATCCATTTATTGGTATATAATAGTTCTCATCTGTATTCTGTCTACAGTCATCTGTCGTTAGTCTACTGTCGCTTGCGTAATTTTCAACTCTGAACTTTTGACTGTCTTTTGTCGTTAGTCTTCAGTCTTTGATCTACTGTCTTCTGTGGACTCTAGACTGTCTTCAGTCGTTGGTCTACGGTCATCAGTCTACTGTGGCCTTTTTGATTGTGGACTCTTGGCTGTCTTCTGTGGACTGTGGACTGTCGACTGTGGGCTCTTTTTTCTGTCGCTGGTCTACTGTCTACTGTGGCCTTTTTTGACTCTGGACTGTTTACTTTCGACCCTGGACAGCGGACTGTCGACTTTGGACTGTTACCTGTTGTCAATTAACTAATAAACTATGGTTTTGTGATATTTTAATTCTACGCTAGCTAATAGGTCTGCAATTTTTTTTCCAGATTCACCTTTACCATAAATGCTAGAAGGTTCAGTTTTAAGTTTCTTACTTTGTTGATCGATTGCTTTTTTGATAGCTTCAGTGTCATAAGACACGTCCTCTACATTTGTCCCCCGCTGTCGCCTGTTCTGTCTACTGCCAATATTCACAACTGGCACTCCTAAATAGGCACATTCTCGAATCCCAACGCTGGAATTTCCAATCAACACTTTGGCATTGTTTAGAAGCTTTAAAAAGTCAAGCCCTTCCATATTCTTAAAAAAATGCAAATGATTGAGCTCATGTAACTCTCTAAACGATCGTATACCCGACGAAGTTCCATCTGCACCCGCATCTACATTGGGCCAAAACCACAACACAGGTTTATCTAAGCCTTTTATAGCATGTAATGTACTTTCAATATGCTTACGAGAATCTTTGTACTCATTGGTGACTGGGTGCTGCATCACCACAAAATAACTTGCCGATAGATCTGGTTTTGCTCCCACACCTCCATATTTGTAGTAAGGATCAAAATCTAAGTCCCCGTTTACCTTAACCTGATATGCCAAATCAATGGAAGGACAGCCAGTGTTATAGACTTCTTTAGGATTTTCCCCAAGTTTTATTACTCGTTCTTTTGCATCTTCTGAAGCTACAAAATGATAGTCGGCCAATTTGGTAATGCTATGCCTTACCTTTTCATCGATATTTCCAGTCACTTCACCGCCTTGGATATGTGCCAAAGGGATATTCATATAAGACGCTGCGATAGCCGTGGCCATGGTTTCAAATCTACCTGCTATGGTAACAACAATATCGGGTTTAAGATTTTCGAACACACTTGACAGCTCTAAAATCCCTATTCCTGTTGTTTTTGCTGCAGCGGTAAGGTTTTCACCTTCTAAAACATTAAACACTTTAGCATCAATTTTAAAGCCATCTGCCTCGATGTAATTAATAGCTGTTCCATAACGCTTTAACAAGGCAGAAGCTGCCACCACCAATTGTAAATTGAGTTCTGGATGATTGTTAATGGCGTCTAGAGCTGTTTTTATTCGGCTATAGGATGGGCGTGCAGTAACGACTACGCAAATATTTCTCATTACTATTCAATTAGAGTATGAAAATATTAAAAAGGGGGGATTACATTAAAAATAATAACTAGTAAAATTAACTTACTTTTTTTCCTTATAAATTGCTTTAACCAATAGTTTGAAAAAATTACTTTTAAATAATTTTTAAAATCGTTTCTGATGAAATTCAAATCTAAGAAAACCTTTTTTGATTTGATTATATAATTATGTATGAGTTGTTTTTCAAATTTTTTAATAATTTTATCTCTTTCATCATTGTACGATTCACTTTCGACTGAGTTGGAATTATTTCTGGAGAACATTGAATTTCCTCTCCATTCTTTTCCCAATTTAGTGGGCATTAATAATGAAGGTGTGTGTTTAATTTCTAGAAATTTTCCGATTTCACTTATTGTATATTCAGTCTGATTTTTCAAGTCAATTAATTCAATAATTTTGAAATTATTTGGATAATACTTTTGTAAATACGAGGCAAGTTTAACGGAAATTAAATAATTAACAATGAAGTTATAGATTGAGTAATGATTTTTTTCTATCGAACGTTTCTTTATAACAGAGGAATAAACCTCAAAAGGATCTCTTTTCATGTAAATAAACTGAGCAAAAGGATAGGCCTTTATCCAGTAAAAAAAATTAAATTCATTCGTAGGTGTTTTTTCGACAAACCTATTACTTGAGTTAAGCTTATTTATTTTGTTGAAAGCAAAAAATACAGCTTCAAAAACATGCTGTAAAAATTTAGAATTTGGATCCTTAGTCTTAGTATATTCTACACAAATATCTTTAAATGAATCGGCATCAAAATTTGAATAATCTACATTTCCAAATAGGCCTTGTGCCTTATTACCAAACATTTTTTTTACTTGAATATCTTCAAAAAATATGGACCAATAATCATCATAACTTTTGGAATTATTTTTTCTAAACTGACTATATTTTGAGAAAAGAAACAATTCTTCTGGGAAGACATTCAATTGTTCATGACTGTCTAATAGTGAGGCCATTAAAGAAGTTCCTGTTTTAATGTGACCACAAATAAAGATTGGTTTACTGATTTTCATTCAATATTCTTTTGCTTCATTTTTACTTAATCCAAGCTTTGTTAAATAATTTCTCCACACGTAAGAATTAAATATTAGTTTGCTTATGAGCTTTTGTTTAATGATACTAAAGTTTGATTTTTGATTATGGGATATTTCAGGTATCGCTTTAAGAATAATTTTTCTTTTTTGTATATTTTCAAATTCACTTTTTATCCAAGGGTCTAAAGAATTGCCAATATGGTAGGTGTTATTTTTGTATGTAGAAAGCCTCCAATAACCAGCATCATATAATGGTTTATCAATGTATTTTTTCATTACTTTTCCTCCCATTTTCTGTTGGATATATTTTAATTTTTTCAACTTATTTAAAAATCTCTTTTTATAAGTTGCAGAAAAATGACCGGCGCCAAGAACAGCTTTTACATCATTTTTTTCAAGACTTAGTATTCTTTTCAAGTGAATATCCTTGAACATTTGAGGCTTGCCGATGCTTTCAGCAAATCTTTTTAAAGCTTGTGGGTTTTGGACTTCCCTAAATTTCAATTTTGAATTGAACAAATTATCAAAATATATATTTTCTGTAAGATATCTCAAGCGTTTACTTTGTGGCGTTGTACAAACCATTCCCACCTTAGGAAAAGTCTCATAAATATCGTAAACCTCTTTTTGCCAGCCATTTGTAAATAATACATCTGCATCTGTAATGGTCACTAAGTCGAAATGGTGACCTGCAAGACCTTTAGCTATAGCATTAATTTTACCTATAGCTGTGGTGTGAATAACCTCTTGAATTTTACCATCGTGCATTAGGTTATCTAAATAATCCCTTACTTCTTTACAGGAACCGTTATTCACAACAGTTATAAATGTCTTATCATGCACTGTTAAATAAATACTTTCAAGACAAAGCTTTAGAATATCCAAACCCTCTATATAATAGCCTTCTAGTTTTGGTAGATATACTGGTACAACCACTTGATGAAAACAATCGTTTTCAACTTTAATATCTTTAAGCTTTGCTGGGTTAGTGCCTTTACGCATTTAATTTATAAAATTTAAATAAAGTGTTCTTAATTTAAAATATCCCTTTTTAGTTATCATAAATAAGTATAATATTGATAGTAGTAGATTGGTTTGCAATCTATTTTTCCTTGTTTCTCTAACGATTTCTATTGGTTTTAATAAAACATGACCATTTGCTAAAAGTGTAAAATAATGACCTAAAAAAGATTTCTCGAAAAACTTTTTTTCATTTTTATTTAAAATATTCTTAGTCTCTTTGTATGTTTCCCAATAAATATAAAATTTATTTATATGCCTTTGTAATGAGTTTTGCTTTTGTTTTTGTTGAATTGATTCTTTATGTATACGCCTTAGTACAAGATTATTATTAATAAAGAATCCTTTATCCCAATTATTAAAACAAATAATTTTTACAAAAAAATTGTACTCTTGGCCTGTCTTTAATGTTTCATTAAAAAATATTTTTTCTACAAAATTTTTCTTTACAGTAATGTTACACGTCCCCCAGAATACCTTGTGAATTATATAATCCCTTAATTTTATCTCTTCAACTTTTATTTTTTCTTTATTAACATTTGCTTTGTGTTCAAAATTTACAAATTTGTCTATTACAAAATTGGCATCTCTATTATAAACTATTTGCATGTTTAATTCCAATTTCTCCGCCACCATCAAATCATCAGAATCAAACCAATTCACATACTCCCCTTGGCTCATTTTAAACCCATAATTACGAGCGCCGTTACCTCCCGGTAAATGTTCCTCTGGTCGATGATAATATTTAAAACGTGAGTCGGTTTGGGTATACTCGCCAACCACCTCATCGGTATTATCTCTTGAGCCATCATCCACAATAATACATTCCCAATTCTCGTAAGTCTGGGCTAACACTGAGTCCAGAGTCTCCCCAATCAGATGGGCGCGGTTGTAAGTGGGGATAATAATGGAGACTAAAGGTTGGTTACTCATGGATAACAAATTAGTCTTGTAATATTACGAAAATTCGTGATGAGTTATTTGTTTATCCGGGTTTACGTAGATGGATTTTCGTGGTCGTCATGCTAACCCGAGGCCTTAAGATTATTTCAGCATCTAAGACACTGAGCTTAGAGTTTGAAATAAACTTGCTTGCATGAAGCATTCATTCAGGTAGAGGATAAAAGCCTTTTAAAAGGAGATCTGAGTATAAAAAAACAGGCCATAGTAATTTAATAACCTAAGGTTTGTATGAATTTAATAAGAAAATTGATTATAAATAGCTATAAAATAAAAAGGAGTGGCTGCCAAAAAAAATTAAACCTTATACTGTAAGATAATTAGGCTGTTCTAGTTTATTAGCTGCTACACTTTGCTCAATTTCAGGGATGATGCAATCGATTAGTCTCACACACTTTTTAAGACCTTTTATCGATTTTTGATTCTGTCTTACTCGAGCTTTGAGTAATTGGAGTTTTATTTTCTTTCTATGATTGAGGATTCTGCTTTTATCGTAGTCATTTAGATTACCATATTTTTTTTTTAAACTACGGTCTTGTATTCTAAAATAAGCATCAGAATAAAGATCTATTTGAGGTTTTGGTCTTTCCTCTCTGTCGTGAACCATAAATATATTGGGGAGGACTCCAATTTTAAAGCCATGGTAAAAAACACGCTGGCAATAATTATCGTCTTCTCCATAATGAAAGAATATTGGATCAAAACCACCAACTGTCATCAAACAAGTTTTGCTCAACAACCATCCCGCTGCATTCACAAAAGGGACTTCGTACACATCTTGTAATTGTCGACCTAAAACATGATCTGAATAAAATGCTGAATTGGCATCAAAACGGACGTAGTTTGAAAAGTTGCGATCCAATCGTGTCTCTTCTGCATTAGTATGTATGGCGCTTAATATTCCAAACTCCGGATTTTGTTTTTGAAAACCTACCAATTGCTCTAAAGCATCACCAACTAAATAAGCATCTTGATTGAGCAAAAAAACGCGCTCTGCACCTTGGTTTAATGCATATCCTATGCCTTTATTATTAGCTTGGCCAAAGCCTAAATTCTTATTTTCTTTAAATAATTTAACTGCAGGATAGTTTTTATGTAAATGCGCAACGGTTCCATCACTAGAACAATTATCTACAACCACAACTTCATATCTTGAAAAATCAATACTTTCTAGACATTTATCAAGCCAAAGCATAGCGTTGTAGCTAACGATAACGACGTAAGTTATAGACATTTTTTAAGCACATTTAAACCAGTTCTTTTGTCCTCAAACTTATAATCTAAAAGTTTCATATCCTTTTTAAAATAAGTCTCTAAGAGTCGCTTTCTAGTGTTTGTATAAAAAATAGAATAATGATTTTTCCTGGACGAGTTCTTTTTAGCATGAATATCAAACTCTTTTGAAATCCCTAGCTGGTCATTTAATTTGTTTATTTCAGTTCTTATATGTTCAAACCTCCCTACAAAATCCATTTTATAATTTCCTGAAAAATCAAAAAAATCAGTTTGTTGTAATAGATGATCTCCTCTATATTCTTTTACTGAATTATCACTCAGTACAGTTTTAAAAACATTTTTTTTAGTAATGTAGTCTTTAAAACTACCTTTTATATTCCTATCTTTCATGAGCCAAAAATAATCTGAAACAGCTCTATCGTATGGATTTCTAATAAAAGTAAACTTAAAATAATTATTCCAAATTTCTGGCTTTACCAGATCAAGTTCTAAGAGCTGCTGACTTGTTGCATGCTGTAAATGGATTTTTCTTTTAGGACACCATCCATAAAGCACTTCATAATTTGGTAGTTTCCAATTTAACCTTGGAGTATCAAAATAAAAATCTTTTAGACTGCTTCCAGCACACTTAGGTATATGTATAAATATAATTTTATGTTTGTGAGAAATCATATTATTTTATTGTCCAAGATTGATCAGATAAAAAGACACCAAGATTTTCTTTCGAGGGTATTTTACCTGTTTTGAATACGTCGCCTGATTCTACTGCAACTTCACTAAAGGCATCCTTTTGATACAATACTTTTTTGGATTTTAAATCTAAAATTTGAATTCCAAGGTCATATAATCCAGGAGAGATATTTAGTTTAGAAATAGAACAAACAAAACTTTGATCAAATTTTTCTAAAATTTTATTAGAATTTAGATGAAATGTATTTAGTGTGGTAATTAATTTTTCGTCTTTATCAAAAACCTGGTACCTAACATTAATTTTAGTTGATTTTGGATTTTTAACTCTTAGATTTAATTCAAAGGAGCATCTTTCACCCAACAACAAGTTTGAGTTATTCCCAATAAAATCAAGGACTTCAAATTTTGATATTTCGCCCTCATCAAATTTAATTGGAAAAGTCTTAGTAGTATCATTATCTTTTTTACTCAAATAATAGCTAACACAATCGTCTGATAACCCTTCAAAAGCAATTTTTCCATTTTCCAAGACAATCCCTCGGGTACATAAACTTTTTACCGCTGCCATATTATGGCTTACAAATAAGACCGTTCGCCCATCGTTGCCAGAGATGTCTTTCATTTTACCAATGGCTTTCTTTTGGAATTCGGCATCGCCTACGGCGAGGACTTCGTCCACCACCAGAATATCCGGCTCGAGGTGAGCCGCTACCGCAAAAGCCAATCTTACCCGCATTCCTGAGGAATACCGCTTCACGGGGGTATCCACATACAGCTGGCATCCCGAAAACTCAATGATCTCTTCTTCCTTTTCTCTGATTTCCGCTTTGGTCATCCCTAAAATAGCCCCGTTCAAGTAGATGTTTTCACGGCCAGTCAATTCGGGATGAAACCCAGTTCCCACCTCCAGTAGCGAAGCAATTCTTCCTTTGGTCTTGATGGTTCCCGTGGTTGGAGAAGTCACTCGCGATAAGATTTTGAGCAAGGTAGATTTCCCCGCACCATTCTTCCCAATAATCCCCAAAACATCGCCATCGTAAACGTCAAAATTGATATCCCGTAAAGCCCAAACATAGTCGGTCTCTGCTTTTTTGCTGCGGTCGTTTTCAGCCCCAATTTTTAGGTACGGATCTTCCTTGCCCCTTAAACTCGCCCACCACCGGTTGAGGTCGTGACTCAGCGTCCCCGTTCCTACTCCACCAAGGCGGTATTGTTTGGAGATGTTTTTGGCGGTTAGAATAATGTTATTCATCTGTTGTTCGTGATTAGTGACTCGGAATTGGTGATTGGTATAGTGGTGGAGTGGTATAGTAGCATAGTGGTAAAGTGGTTTAGTAGTATAGTTGAATAATGGTATAGTGGTTTAGTGGTGGAGTGGTATAGTAGTATAGTGGTATTGTTGAATAATAGTATAGTGGGATAGTAGGAAAGTTAATCTGTTGCACTATTCTTCCATCACACCATTTCTCTATTATACAATTACTCCATTTCTCCATTGCTCTATTCTTCTATTACACTATTAATCCATTCTTCCATTACACTATTCCTCCATTCTTCTATTACACTATTAATCCATTACACTATTCCTCAATTCTTCCATTACACTATTAATCTATTACACTATTATTCCATTTCTCCATTGCTCCATTCTTCCATTCCTCCATTCCTCCATTATATTCATAATTTAGATTTGATATATTTTTTATAACCTACTAGTAGTTTTCTGACCAAATTTACTTGTTTTTCAATAACATCTAAATCAGTTTTTACATAGTTTAGGTCTTTAGCAATAATAAGAAGTGTATCCACTTCGCTTGCGGAACCCATGGCTATTCCAACAAACTGATTTAATTCTTTCAATCCATTTCTAGCACTGCCTTCTGCGATATTTGTAGGAATTTAAACAGCTGCTCTTCTCAATTGTGATGTTAATCCATAAACCTCTGTTTTTGGAAAAGTAGAAGTCATTTCGTAGATCATCTTTACCAAAGCTATCGATTCCTTCCACACATCTAAATCTTTATGTCCCATAGCATGAACTTTATTGATTCTTCAACTCCTCCACTATTACTCCATTCTTCTATTTTTCCATTACTCCATTACACCATTACTCCATTACACTATTCACCCGTCACTACTCACCATTAAACGGTATCTATAAAACTCTTCTCCGTCCTGTTAAATATAGCTAAGCCCATAAAAAACACCACTAAGGAAAAACCTAAGGCATAGAAAAAACCCCACCACGTAAAAAGTCCTGTATCTAACGTCATATACCGGAAGCCTTCTATAATCTGGGCGATAGGGTTGTACTTAAACACCCAAAAGTATTCTGGTTTCTTTTCCAAGATCTCGGACATAGGCAAAGGAACTGCCGAGATATACATCAGCAATTGTACACCGAAGGTGATCAACACCGTGAAATCTCTGTATTTGGTGGTCAAAGAGGATAAGATCATGCCCAAACCCAAACCCGTCATTCCCATAATAAAAACATAAGCGGGGAACAGTATCAAATTGGTATTGGGGCTAATGTCTTTACCAGAAGCCACAAAGTAAATATAAAATCCAGCAAATATACTGAGTTGTATACCCAACTTAAGTAAGTTGGAGATAGTCACCGACATCGGCATAATGACCCTAGGAAAATACACCTTGCCAAAGATACCCGCGTTTTTTGTAAAGGTGCCCGAGGTACCCATAAGACATTCTCTGAAGTACGTCCAGGCGGTAATCCCCGCTAAGTTGAACAGAAAACTTGGCACAGTACCCGTTTGAATATTAGCCACATTATTGAACACCAATGTAAAAATAACAGAAGTAAATAGTGGCTGAATTAAAAACCAAAGCGGGCCGAGTATAGTTTGCTTATACACGGTTACTATATCCCGTTTCACAAATAAAACCAGTAGATCGCGGTACCTCCAAATTTCCTTAAAATTAAAATCTAGGAGTTTCTTCTCAGCTTTAATCTCGTATAACCAATCAGAATCTTGAGAGGAAGTTTTGGTGCTGTTCATAAAGCGTTTCGTTAACTGTAGTCCCTCATTGCAAACAATCCAAACTTATACGCTAAGCTTGCCTGGTAGAGATGAGATTTATAATTCTGGGCTAAATTTACAATATTTGTTGGTATTGAGTTGTGAGTTTTCTGTATTTGGTGATTAGTGAATGGTGAGTGGTGAGCTTTGTCATGCTGAATTCATTTCAGCATCTTCATAACTTCAAACTACTTCTCGATACAATTTTCTACCGAAAATCACCTGCCTTCCAAGAAACGCAGGCAGGCTTGAAGTGACAAGTGAGTCGTGAGAGATTAGAGGTGAGTGGTAAGCTTTGTCATGCTGAATTCATTTCAGCATCTTCATAACTTCAAACTACTTCTCGATACAATTTTCTACCGAAAATCACTTGCCTTCCAAGAAACGCAGGCAGGCTCGAAGTGACATGATGCATTCAAACTTAGTACACCACTTAAAAAGATTCCGTATCTCGCTATCGCTTGCACGGAATGACAAAGGCAAACCGGTGGCTGAGTGATTTTTCTTTTGAAAAATTGTATCGAAGCCACATTAAGACTGATCATTTCATATTTAAAATTTCAAAATTGACAATTCAAATTTTTAATTCAAAAAGTAGTTTTATTAAAGCTTAGTGCAACACTTGAAAAGATTCCGTATCTCGCTATCGCTTGCACGGAATGAAGAGATTCCTCGTCGAAGCAAAAAGGGCTTCTCTGTCGGAATGACAAAGGCAAACCGGTGGCTGAGTGATTTTTCTTTTGAAAAATTGTATCGAAGCCACATTAAGACTGATCATTTCATATTTAAAATTTCAAAATTGACAATTCAAATTTTTAATTCAAAAAGTAGTTTTATTAAAGCTTAGTGCAACACTTGAAAAGATTCCGTATCTCGCTATCGCTTGCACGGAATGACAAAGGCAAACCGGTGGCTGAGTGATTTTTCTTTTGAAAAATTGTATCGAAGCCACATTAAGACTGATCATTTCATATTTAAAATTTCAAAATTGACAATTCAAATTTTTATAAAAGCACTTCTCGATACAATTTTCTATCGAAAATCACTCGAAGTGACAAGTGAGTTGTGAATGGTGAGTTGTGAACTGGTTGACTGGTAGACTGGTTGACTCGTGAATGGTGGCTGAGTGGCCCGCTTTTTATAGCGGGATATATCGAAGCCAGGTTGAGATACATCTTTTCAATATTCAGAACACCACCTAAACAGATTCCGTGTCTCGCTATCGCTTGCACGGAAATCAAATCACCCCTACTTCAACGACTGAATAAACCCAGGGATGCCGTCCAAACCTGTATTGGTGAGGGTTTGAATAAAAGCTGACCCAATTATACAACCACTCGTGTACCGGCTCGCTTGTTCAAAACTCAACGCATCTTTGATGCCAAAGCCTACCATCAACTTATTAGTAAGTTGCATATCGGCTATGCGTTTAAAATAAGACAAGGCCTCGTCTCCAAAGCCTTGTTGGCCCCCAGTGGTGCTGGATGAACTTACCATATAGACAAAACTATCTCCCAAAGCATCGATGGTATTAATTCGGTTTGCAGAGGTTTCTGGAGTGATGAGCGGAATAAATTTTAAACCATGTGCCTCGAATAATTCTTTGTAATCCACTTCAAAAATATCGATGGGTAAATCGGGCATAATAATTCCATCAATTCCAATAGCTTCACATTCTTTACAGAAATCTTCCACTCCAAACTGTAACATCGCATTGAAATACCCCATCACAATGAGAGGAATATCTACCGTTTTGCGAATACCTTCCAGCTGTTGAAATAGTTTTTTGGTACTCATGCCATTTCTTAAGGCTTGCTCTGAGCTTTTTTGGATCACAGGCCCATCCGCCAAAGGGTCGCTATACGGCAACCCGATTTCAATCACATCGGTACCAGAATCAGTAAGGCGTTTAATGACTTCAGTGGTGTCTTCCAACTGCGGGTATCCCGCAGTGAAATAAATGGAAATCAATTTTTTATCTTGAGCTAAGGCTCTATTAATTCTATTCATAAGAGGTTTAAATTTATATTTGCTAAGCATCTAAGCTATCTGTATATCTTTCCGAAGATCTTAATATCCGAAATACGTTCTGTAGGTATCTAAATCTTTATCCCCACGTCCTGAGCAGTTAAAGACCAACACATCGTCTTCTTTGAAATCCAAATACTTGAAAATCGCAAAGGCATGTGCCGTTTCTATCGCAGGGATAATCCCTTCTATACGGCTCAACTCTAAGCCTGCTTCCATAGCTTCAGCATCGGTAATAGAGACAAATTTGCCTCGCCCCGTTTTATAGAGATTCGCGTGCATAGGTCCAATTCCTGGGTAGTCCAGTCCTGCAGAAATAGAATACGGCTCGGTGATTTGTCCATCGGTATTTTGCATCAGCAAGGTTTTACTCCCGTGGATGATGCCTTCTCGACCTAAAATAGTTGTTGCCGCAGACTCATTTGTCTCCACTCCTTTCCCAGATGCTTCTACACCGATGATCCCTACCTCTTCGTGATCCATAAAATCTGCAAACAATCCCGCAGCATTACTTCCCCCTCCAACACAGGCGATGAGATAATCTGGTAATTCTCGACCTTCCTTCTCTAATAACTGCGTTTTGACTTCCTTGGAAATAACACTTTGCAGCTGAGTGACCATATCGGGATACGGATGCGGTCCTACCACAGAACCGATAATGTAATGGGTATCTTTAGGATGGTTAATCCAATCCCGAATCGCCTCGTTAGTAGCATCTTTCAAGGTTTTACTCCCTGAATTTGCTGGGACAACCGTCGCTCCCAACATTTTCATCCTCGCCACGTTAGGGGCTTGACGCTCGATGTCGACAGCTCCCATATAGACGATACACTCCAGTCCCATTAATGCACAAACCGTAGCTGTTGCCACCCCGTGTTGACCTGCTCCAGTCTCCGCAATAATGCGGTGCTTGCCCAATGCCTTAGCAAGTAGGATCTGCCCTACGGTGTTATTGATTTTATGAGCACCAGTGTGACATAAATCTTCACGCTTTAGGTAAATCTTAGCTTTGTACTTTTCGCTGAGATTTTCGGCTAGATATAAAGGCGTTGGTCGCCCTACGTAATCTTTTAAGAGACTTTTAAATTGCTTCTGAAAATCATCCGTAGCAATAATCTGCTTGTAGTTTTGTCTTAATTCCTCCACATTAGGATACAATAATTCTGGGATGTAAGCTCCCCCAAAATCACCATAAAATCCTTTGTCATTCGCGCTATACTTGCTCATAAGTTCTAATGGTTTTAATGAATTTTTTTATTGCTGTTTTATTTTTAAATCCGGGCTCGTCTTCGAAGCCACTATTAACGTCTACGCCTTCTATTATACCATCTTGGTACAGTTTTACAACGGCTTTGGCATCCTCAGGCCCTATCCCTCCACTTAACATTACGGGTTTTGAGAAGTCCTTCTGATATAGCATCTGCCAATCGAATTTTTGTCCATTACCGCCTCTGTATTGTCCTTTGGTGTCCAGAAGATACTTATTGACATAAAAACTATAAGCCTCCATACCTTCAAAATCCTCTGCGGTTTTGATCGAAAACACCTTCCAAAGTTCAACCTTAGGATATCCATTTTTAGCTAAAGCTTCAGAAATATTTTCGCAAAACTCTGGGGTTTCGTGACCATGGAGCTGAATCACATCTAGATCGAATTGCTTGACTTTCACCAAGATGATCTCCTCAGTTTCGTTCACGAACACTCCCACTTTTCGGATAGTCTCCGGCAGGTGAACTGGAGTCTCGGCATATCGAGGGGAGGCTTTGTAAAATATAAAACCCAAGTAATCTACCTCCAACTGACTGATAGCCTCAATGTTTTGTGCGTCTTTCATTCCGCATACCTTTATCTTCATGACTTGCTAAATTTATGTTGTTTCATAAAAAACTCACCTACTAAAACGCCGTTAAAGCCTTGTTCGATAAGACGTTTGATAGTGTCCTCATCTTCTATCCCACTTTCGGAGATCTTTAGAAGGTCTTTTGGTAAATGTGGTAACATATCCAAGCCTTGCTGAAGGGACACCTCGAAGGTTTGAAGATTACGATTATTCACTCCAATGAGGTCGATAAGCGATTCTGATAATTTATAAATTTCTTCCGATTCGTGAATTTCATAAAGGACTTCTAAACCTAAATTATGCGCCAGAACCGCCAATTCTTCTAGTTTTTGAGCAGGCAAAGCATTCGCTATTAATAAAATAGCATCGGCGCCATAGGCTTTAGCTTCATAAACCTGATAAGCATCGACCATAAAATCTTTGCGTAATAAAGGCAAGTCACAAACCGATTTTGCCAATTGCAAGTCTTCTAGACTCCCTCCAAAATAACGCTGATTGGTTAAAACTGACATGCCTGCTGCACCCATCTGTTCGTAAGCTTGAGCAATCTCCATCACATCTGCTTTTAGATGGATGGCTTCTTTACTTGGGGAACGTCTCTTAAATTCTGAAATGATACCCAATTCTGAATTTGCCACTGCTGACTTCAAACTTCGAGTAGGGCTAGAAAACTCGGGGAAGGATTTTAAAACCTCCACTGGCATACTGAGTTTCTTATGTTTGACCACCACATATTGGTACTCTATGATGTCTTCTAAAATCCGCTTCATAACTGACTTATGGTTTTTAGTTGATTTAATACTTCTAAAGCTTTACCACCTTCCAAAATAGCTTTAGCTTCTATAAAGGCATCCCATATCGCTACTGGCTTTGCTGTGGAAATAGCCGCGGCAGCATTGGCACATACCACGTGATTTTGTGCAGCTGTCCCTTTTCCGCTGAGGATTTGATAGAAAATATCGGCAGCAGCTTCTATCGTATCACCGCCATAAATCTCTTCTTTCGACACTGGTAAGACTCCAAAATCTTCAGCAGAAAGAAATATTTCTTTGGAATTGGTGACGCATTTGGTTTTCGCTGTCAACGAAATCTCATCATACTGGTTGAGATCATGCAGAATACAATAGGTCTTAGACGTTTTTTGGTAGAGGTATTGGTACTTTCTTAAGAGCTCCAAATCATAAACTCCAACTAACTGCAAGTCTGGACGAGCGGGATTCACCATAGGTCCTAACATATTAAAAAATGTCTTTAGGGCTAAGGACTGCCGGATAGGCGCTACGTTTTTCATAGCGGGATGAAACAGCGGTGCATGAAGAATGGCAATATTGGCTTTCTCCAGACAAGAATCTAAAAAGCCTTGTTCGTTGGAAAATTTGATGCCCATCGCCTCCAAAACATTTGAGCTCCCACTCACCGAAGATACCCCGTAGTTACCGTGTTTAGCAACTTTTACATCCATCGCAGCCACTACAAACGAAGCAGCTGTAGACACATTGAAGGTGTTTTGACCATCACCACCAGTACCACACAAATCCATAAGGGTTTCTCCTTGAAAATCTACAGGAATACAAAGCTCAAGCAAGGCATCGCGAAAGCCTTCTAGTTCCTCGACACTGATGCTTCTCATCATAAAAACAGTTAGAAAAGAGGCGATTTGCAAATCACTAAACTCACCATTGGAGATCTGTAAAAGAGCTTCTTTGGCTTCCTCTTTAGAAAGCTGTTCCTGTTGAATTAAGCGATTGAGTATATATTTCATTTTATAATCGTTTTGAGAGTGAATTAGCTTTCGATCCAGTTTTTAATCATTTGTTTTCCTTCTTGTGTCAGCACCGACTCCGGGTGAAACTGAACCCCTCTCACGTCAAATTCCCTATGTCGCAGCGACATGATTTGTCCCTCCTCATCGATGGAGGTTGCCATAAGGCAGTCTGGTAATTCCGGCTTAACAACCCAAGAATGGTAACGCCCTACCATCATAACTTTAGGCAGATCCTTATATAAAATCTCATCGTCTACCAAGGTTTTAATTTCAGTAGCCACGCCGTGGTGTACTTTGTCTAAATTCAACAACTCACCACCAAAGACTTCCATGATAGCTTGTTGACCAAGGCAAACGCCTAGCATTGGTTTCTGGTGAGCATAGGCTTTGATAATCGCCTTCAGTTGGCCAGCTTCCTCAGGAATACCAGGACCAGGAGAGAGTAAAATTTTATCGTAAAGCTCCACCTCTTCTAAACTGACCTCATCGTTTCGCTTAACGGTCACATCTGCATCAAATTCTTCCAAATAATGCACCAAGTTGTACACAAAAGAATCATAATTATCTATAACTAATATTTTTTTCATGGTTTCAATTTTAGTGGTCTAAAGCTTTGCGCAAAGCACCAAGTTTGTTGATGACTTCTTGTAATTCATTTTCTTCTGTACTGTCGCTCACGACTCCCGCTCCCGCTTGGTAATGTAATTTTAAATCTTTGCTCACAAAACTACGGATGATAATCGCTTGGTTCATATTTCCTTTAAAATCAATAACCCCTAGAGCTCCGCCATAAGCTTCACGGCTTATGTTTTCGTAGCTCTCAATTAAAGTCATCGCATTGTGTTTTGGTGCGCCGCTTAGCGTTCCCGCAGGAAAGGTATCGCCGAGGAGCTTTAAGCTGTCTTCTTGCTTTACCTCCGCCGTTACTTTACTCACCAAGTGAATCACGTGCGAAAAATATTGCACCTCTTTATAGGTTTCTACCTTGACCTTTTTCCCATTTCGGCTTAGATCGTTTCTGGCTAAATCGACCAGCATCACGTGCTCAGAATTTTCTTTAGCATCTTCAGACAATTTCAAGGCCATAACAGCATCGTCTTGATCGTTTCCGGTTCGCTTAAAAGTCCCAGCAATAGGGTGTATTTCTGCTCTTCCGTCTTGAACCACCAAATGGGCTTCCGGAGAACTTCCAAAGATTTTATAGTCACCAAAATCGAAGTAAAACAAATACGGACTTGGGTTGATGCTTCTCAATTTGCGATATACATTAAATTCATCGCCTTTAAAACCTTGAGAAAATCGTCTTGACATCACCATTTGAAAAACATCCCCACGTTGGCAGTGCACTTTAGCTTTGCTCACGGAAGCCATAAATTCTTCATCGGTAATGTTGGACTGTTCTTCCCCGTCTAATTCAAAATCATATTCGGTATAATTTTGATTCTTAAGCAAAGATTTCAATTCTGAAAGGCGACTAGATCCATCATAACTATGATCAAAAATATAAGCTTCATCATTGAAGTGGTTGATCACAATCACATTTTGAAAGACATTATAAAGCATATCGGGTAAGTTGAGTTTGGACTTGCTCTTATCGATAGTCAGTTTCTCAAAATACCTTACCGCATCGTAAGTTGTAAAGCCAAAAAGACCTTGCGTTAAAAATTTAAAGTCTTGGTCTTCTACGTCGTACTCAGCCAAATACTTTTGAAGCTCATCGGTAACATTCACCTCAGCATCAATATCGATATGTTTAAAGCTGCCATCGGGATACTTGAGTTCAACCCGTTCGTTTTCAACCTTGAAATGGGCAATAGGATTGCAACAGATATAGCTAAAACTGTTATCGTTGGTATGGTAATCGCTACTTTCCAAAAGAAGAGAATTCGGGTATCTATCCCTTATCTTTAGATAAGCACTTACTGGCGTAAAGGTATCGGCCAGAAGCTTTTTGTAAGTGGTTTTAAGTGAATAACTCATAGTGTTGGTTCAAATGTTATAAATGAAAAAAGGCTTGTCGTGATAGACAAGCCTTTATGATATATTTACATAGCAGGATCTAGGTCACGACGTTTGACGTAATAAAGACCACCACCAAGAATTGTTATTTGTTTTAAGCATGGTGCAAATATAGGAATAATATTCATTTCTCCTGATTTGGACAGGTGTTAAAATTTTGTTGCTTATTTCAAGCTCAAGCCTTTCTGACTCCCTGTTTATGTTCGAGCCTTTATAACTAGTTGTTTATGTTCGAGCGGAGTCGAGAACCCTGCCCTACTTTACACAATGTTTACGTTCGAGCGGAGTCGAGAACCTTTTTTGTTAGACAGGCGTAGTCGAGAACCCTGTGCTACTTGTTTATGTTCGAGCCTTCCTGACACATTGTTTACGTTCGAGCGAAGTCGAGAACCTTTTTGTCAGGCAAGGCGGAGTCGAGAACCCTGTGCTACTTGACTCCTTGTTTATGTTCGAGCGGAGTCGAGAACCCTGTGCTACTTGTTTAAGTTCGAGCTTTTATAACTACTTGTTTATGTTCGAGTGGAGTCGAGAACCCCGTGCTACTTGACTCCTTGTTTATGTTCGAGCGAAGTCGAGAACCCCGTGCTACTTGACTCCTTGTTTATGTTCGAGCGAAGTCGAGAACCTTTTTTGTTAGACAGGCGGAGTCGAGAACCCTGTGCTACTTGACACCATGTTTATGTTCGAGCGGAGTCGAGAACTTTGTGTTGCATTACCCAAAACCCATCTCACTTCGGCTATCGATCAGCGTTAACTTTCAGCTCGATATTAAAACAAAACAAACTCGAACACCTTGTTTATGTTCGAGCCTTCCTGACACATTGTTTATGTTCGAGCGGAGTCGAGAACCTTGTTTATGTTCGAGCCTTTTTGACACCATGTTTACGTTCGAGCGGAGTCGAGAACTTTTTGTTAGGCAGGCGGAGTCGAGAACCCCCTTTCGAATAGTAACATTACGAACTATTTCTTATTTGAATAATGAGTGTCATTTTTACATATCGAAAGCTCTTTTAACTTATCCCAGTTCTGATCGATTAAGGCTTGCTTTTTTGCTTTGCTCCATTTTTTAATTTTTCTCTCAAAATAAAAGGCTTGATCAACGTCGTTGAATGTTTCAAAAAACTTGAGTTGTAAAGGGCGCTTATTAAAAGTGTATGCTAGTTTGTTATGTCCATAACTATGCTCTTCAAACCTTCGTTCTAAATCATTCGTCATTCCAGTGTAAAAACTGTCATCTGAACATTTAAGGATATAAACGTAATAAGTTTTCATTTTTAAGGATGAATTTTATAAATATACTCATCTGTATCCAATTTTTATTAGTGATTTATATTCGAATATTCTTTTTATCAAAATAAAATCCAACACCATGTTTATGTTCGAGCGGAGTCGAGAACTATGTACCACTTGTTTAAGTTCGAGCCTTTCTGACACCATGTTTATGTTCGAGCGGAGTCGAGAACCTTGCGCTTCCTGTTTATGTTCGAGCGGAGTCGAGAACCTTGTTTAAGTTCGAGCCTTTCTGACACCATGTTTATGTTCGAGCGGAGTCGAGAACCCCCTTTCGAATAGTCCATCAAAATAGTATATTTGAATCTTATAATTTAAAATACAACTTTATGAAAGCATATATATTTCCAGGACAAGGCGCTCAGTTTACGGGCATGGGTCAAGATCTTTACAATTCGTCTGAAGAAGCTAGAGCTTTATTTCATCAAGCCAACGATATCCTTGGCTTTGATATTTCCAAAATCATGTTTGAAGGCTCCGCAGAAGACTTAAAAGAAACTAAAGTGACTCAACCTGCTATCTTTCTTCACTCCGTCATCTTAAGTAAAGTCTTAGGCACAACGTTTCAACCCAATATGGTCGCCGGACACTCTTTAGGTGAGTTTTCGGCCTTGGTCGCTAACGGGACTTTAGAGTTTGAAGATGCCTTGAGACTGGTTCATAAACGAGCTTTGGCGATGCAAAAAGCCTGTGAAATCAATCCATCTACCATGGCCGCAGTAATTGGTCTTGAAGACAAAGTAGTAGAAGATGTTTGCAAAACCATAGGAGGTATTGTGGTTCCTGCTAACTATAACAGTCCTGGGCAGTTGGTGATTTCAGGAACGCATGATGCTGTAGAAAAAGCCTGTGAAGCTTTAAAAGAAAAAGGTGCAAAACGGGCTATGATGCTTCCAGTAGGCGGAGCTTTTCACTCTCCTCTCATGGAACCTGCTAGAGAAGAACTTGCTAAAGCGATAGAGTCTACGCCCTTCCAAACTCCAAAATGTCCTGTGTATCAAAATGTGACGACCACGGCGGTATCTGATCCTGAGGAGATCAAAATCAATTTGATCAAACAATTAACCGCACCCGTTAAATGGACGCAAACCATGCGACAGATGCTTGCCGATGGTGCTACTGACTTTACAGAAGTAGGCCCTGGAAAAGTTTTACAAGGCTTGTTGAAGAAAGTGGATAGACAAGTCACTGCTGAAAGTATTTCTGGACTTTAATCCAATACCAATTAGAGGAGAAAAACTCTTCGGCTTGGCTTATATTTTAATGGGTTTTTAATTAAAACCTATCTCAAAACTATAGATTATATTTCTTTGGTGTAAATTTACACCAAAGAAATATAATCTATGGGCAGGCAGAGTATATCATTTACTGAACCAAATGATGAATGGTTGAAAGATCAAGTCAATTCTAAAGAATATGCTAGTAAAAGCGAACTTGTAAATGACTTAATAAGACAAGCTAGAAAACAACAAATACAAATTGATTGGATTAATTCAAAATTTAAAAAAGCTGAAAATAGTGGTTTCACTAATCAAAGTAAAGAACAAATTCTAGCGGAATCAAAGGCTTTGAATAATGGCTAGCTATAAATTAAGTCAGGTTGTAAAAGAGGACTTAATGAGAATTCACCACTATGGTATTGAAAAATTCGGCCAAATTCAAGCTGATATTTATTTTGATACTTTTTTTGATTACTTTGAAATAATTGCCAAACAACCGTTTTCTTTTGAATCCATTGAATTTATATGAAAAGGATATATGCGCTGTGTTTGTGGCTCTGATAGTATCTACTTCAGAACTACTGATAATGGTGTTGAAATCATGGCAATCATTGGGAGCAAAGTATCTATAAACGACTTTGATACGATCGATTGAAACTGAGTTTTTATAAACTGCATTCCTGAGCTAAGTGAATAAAAAAACGACCTCAATTTGAGGTCGTTTTTGGTGTATAGTTTGGTTTAGAAATTAATCTTCATAAATATCTAAAGGCCATTTATCATTAGAGAAATTAACGTCCATCAAGATCTTTTCAGGATCAAGTTCAATCGATTTTATAGGTTTCTCAGTTTCAAACTTATGGGTCCAAGTGTCCCCTCTTTGCCATATTTCAACAGGAAGACTTTTCATTTCAGTGGAACCGTCTTCAAAGGTAATTTGCATGTGAATAGGCATTGGGATCTCGCCCTTATTGGAAACTGTTAGAAAATATGCACCCTCTTTTTCTGTTAAGGAATCAATTGCTAAATCAATATTTCCCGTGCCATAGAACCAAGCATTAAAAAACCAAGACAGATTTTCTCCAGAAGCATTTTCCATATGATTGAAGAAATCTTTAGGTTGCGGATGTTTGAAGGCCCAGGTTTCAATATAAGATCTGAATGCATAATCAAAACGCTCCTCCCCCAAAATGTATTCTCTTAACATCACCAATCCTAATGCTGGCTTGTAATAAGCTATCATTCCTAGGTTTCTAAGATTAGCCATATCTGGATAGGTATCAATTCCTTCCCGATTATCGCCTAAAAACCAACCGGCCAAACTTCGTGGTTGATTCAGGCGAGTAGGATATTCGCCATCGTTAAAAGCCTTTGTACTGTAGTAATTGATAAAGGTATTAAAACCTTCGTCCATCCAAGCATAACGTCTTTCGTTACTCCCCACTATCATAGGGAACCAATTATGACCAAATTCGTGATCGGTAACTCCCCAAAGACTTCCGCCTTTACTCTTCCAACTGCAAAAGTTAAGACCAGGATATTCCATACCTCCTATAGCCGCTGCAACATTGACGGCCGAAGAATAAGGATATTCGTACCATTTTTCGGAATAGTATTCTATAGATGCTTTGCTATATTCTGTAGATCTAGACCAAGCGTCTTGTCCATCGCTTTCGATAGGATAGACCGAATGGGCCAAACCTGTTTTACCACTAGGAAGATTGAATTGTGCTCCGTCCCAAATAAAAGCTTTGGAAGCCGCAAATGCAAAATCTCTGGAATTTTCAATTTCATAATGCCAAGTCTGAGTGCCGCTTTGATTGGCAAACATCGTTGACTCACCAATTTCTTCTGAAGAAATTAATGTTACTGTTTCTTGACTCTCCAAAGCTTTTTTATATCTATCGTACAAAGTAGATGACATCACATCTTTAGGATTTTGTAATTCACCAGAGCCCACAACAACATAATTATGAGGGACCGTAATTTCAACGTCAAAATCACCGTAATCATAATAGAATTCACCCGCTCCAAGATAGGGCTCTACATTCCATCCTTCAATATCATCGAAGACGGCTACCTGAGGAAACCATTGGGCAATGGCGTAGATTTCTCCATTCTCTGTGCTTAGTCGCCCCATTCTATCCATTCCATTTACAGGAACTTCAAATTCGAAATTCATTGAGACCTCAGCAGTTCCCCCTTTTGCTTTCAAAGGTTTATTGAAGAATACCTGCATACGCGTATCGGTAATAAGGTATTTGCTAGAGGTCGATCTCTTTACTCTGGCTTGAAGATTTGTAATTTTAACTCCATCTAAGGGATCTCCATTGTAGCGATTGCCCTCAACCGGAGTCGTTAAGGTTCCTCTAGAATTTTCTGTAAATCTATTTTGTTCTAGATACATCCAGATATACTCCAAATTTTCTGGACTGTTATTGGTGTAGATCATCGTCAGCTGACCAGACACTGTATGGGTTTCTGGGTCTAAACTGACTTTGATATTATAATCGGCTTCATTTTGAAAATAGTCTGGACCAGGTTTACCTGAGGCCGATCGGTATCGGTTCCCAGACCTGTCCATAAATTCATCAAAATCGGATTGATTATTGTCTAGCTGAGCATGCGCTGAAGGCATAGATAAGAATCCAAATCCTATAGCTAAGAAAAGAAAACTGATTTTTTTCATGTATATAAATTTTATTTGGCCCTAAAATAGGAAAAACCAAGCGTATAAAAGAAGGTCGTCCCCAAATTATTCTACCTCCAAATAATTTCGCTTGACAAAGTCTAAAGCTGTTTTTAAAATATGCCCCATCGTTCTGCAACGCTTAAATCGGATATCTTTGGTATAGGCCACCAGTTGGTTCCGTAGCATTTTTACATTTTCTTCTGAAGAGATTCTGTCTTTAATCATACTGCGAATCAACATCCTAAACCTTTTTTCTGAAGTAATAAGGCGTTTAGCAACTTGGGAACGTTCCTCTTTTTGGTATTGTCTTATAGAGGACTCTTGAAGAAGATCTGAAACCAATTTAACCATGGACCGATTTTCCTTAAAAAAATGAGGCTGGTACACCTTTAGGTTGCCTTCGTAATTCTGTTGATCAAAATCTATAGCTCTTATTTTATAATCCACATGATCAAAATCGTGGGTAGGAATCACCACATAATTATAAGAACGCATATCCCCTAAAAGCCTAAGAGTACAGCGTTCATCAAATTTTACAAATTGTTTTGCAATTTCGTTCCTAGCCCGATCGCTACACTTTGGTAACTGCTCCTTGATAAAAACATCGCCCGGAATACCAACGATATGCTCTTCAATTAAAGTGTCTTTATACACCAAAAAATTGATGCGATTTGGAGACAGTATGTGTTCAAATTCCAACCCGTATATTCTGGAAGCATCTGCTTTCTTGACGTAAAAGTAAGTGAAGTTGTCATTAAGTACATTTCTTATCTTTATTCTAAAGGGTTTTGAATTTCCAAAGGTGCAGTAATCAATAGCATCCACATTAAGAAAATCCAAATGCTCACTTCGACCATCAGAATGTAAGATGAGGTAAACCCGCTTAAGGCTATTGTCTATTTCTTCCCGTTCATAATCGGAATAGTAGCATCTCACCCAAAAGGTATCTTCATCTGCCCTGTCGTATACTACAATCGAACCAGAAAATCTCAACAAGTCATCGTAAGACACAGGAATCTTTGTATTCCTATTGTAAGTCTGCAAATATCTATTGAGTTGCACGTTGATAGGAAACGTTGGTTTTTTCCTAGACATGAGTTTCTTTTCCATGTTCTTTTTTTCAAAGGTAGCAAATTTGCTTTCTCAAATTGTAACAATACTCTATGCTTCTCGTCCTATAATAAATCGATTGACTTTGGAAACTATACTTCAACTAAAAGGACTAACTAAAAAATTTGGGAGTCTTGCAGCCGTTAATAATTTATCCTTCGACATTAAAAAAGGAAACGTTTATGGCATTCTTGGCCCCAATGGGAGCGGAAAATCTACAACTCTGGGCATGGTGCTAAATGTTGTAAACCCTACGTCTGGCTCATTTAATTGGTTTGATGGAACTCTTAACACCCATGAAGCACTTAAAAAAGTAGGGGCTATTATAGAAAGTCCAAACTTTTATCCAAGCATGAGTGCTGAGGATAATCTTAAATTGGTTTGTAAAATTAAAGGCCTTCATACCTCAAGAATAGACGAGGTATTGCAGACTGTAAATCTTCTGGATCGTAAAAAAGACCATTTTAAAAGTTATTCCTTAGGGATGAAACAGAGACTTGCGATTGCCTCTGCTTTGCTGAATGACCCAGAAATTCTTATTCTAGATGAGCCTACCAACGGATTAGACCCACAGGGAATTCATCAAATTCGAGAAATCATGAAAAAAATTGCCAGTGAAGGCATGACTATTCTTTTGGCCTCTCATCTGCTAGATGAAGTTGAAAAAGTCTGTACGCATGTGGTTGTGATTCAAAAAGGAGTAAAACTATATTCTGGCCCCGTAGATGAGATGAATGCCACTCATGGTTTTTTTGAATTGAAAAGCGAATCTAACAGTGAGCTCAAAGTATTTCTAGAGAATCATCCTGCTATAGAAAGTTATGAGGAAGGTGAAACGGATATCATTAAAGCGATCCTTTCAAAGCCATATAGTGCTCAATCACTCAACCAAGAGAGTTTTGATAAAAACATTGTCCTCACTCACTTAGTCCAGCGAAAAGAGACCTTGGAGGAACAATTTTTAAAACTCACCAAAGAACAATAATTTCCAGTTATGCTAAGACTACTATCCATTGAATTCCATAAATTAAAAAACAACAAAGCGGCCAAAGTATTGAGTCTTATTTATTTTTTACTCTTTAGTGCCATCGCTTTATTTGCATCGATACGTTTCAACTTTGGCTCTATAGACTTTAGGCTTGCTGACCAAGGGATTTTTAACTTTCCATACATCTGGCATTTCAACGCCTATTTTGTGGCTTTTCTAAAGTTGTTTTTAGCTATCGTAATTGTCTCTATGGTCTCTAGCGAATATACCAATAGAACCTTGAAGCAGAATTTAATAGATGGGTTGAGCAAAAAAGAATTTATCCTTTCTAAGTTTTATGGCGTAATTGCATTTGCCTTAGCCTCTACACTTCTCTTGTTTATAGTGAGTCTGACCTTGGGACTGATATTTTCTGACTATGACGAAATCGGAATTATTTTCTCTGACTTAGAGTATATTCTGGCCTATTTCCTAAAACTAATAGGATTTTTCTCCATGTGTTTATTTTTTGGTATTCTCCTTAAGCGGTCTGCGTTTGCACTAGGCTTTTTATTTTTGATCTGGGTGTTTGAAGGTATCGTTCAGCTTGTGGTTAAGTTTCAAGCAGAATCTTTAGATTTTATTCTCAACTTTCTCCCTCTTCAAGCTATGAGCAATCTCATTGTGGAACCCTTAACCAGATTAGGAATTGTAAAATCAACTGCAGTTCAACTAAACTCAGAGTTTACCAAATCCTATGACGTAGAATGGTCTGCCGTTTTAATTGTACTAGGATGGAGTTTCATTTTTATTTATTCCTCTTGGAAACTCCTTCAGAAAAGAGATCTTTAAATTATATTTGAGGCAAAAACTGAGTTTGAATAAAGTAATATTATCTATTTTTCTATTATCCTTCTGGGGAGTTTTCGCTCAGGGATAAGCCAATAACTGGTATTTTGGTTCCAAAGCTGGAATCACCTTTAACACCAATCCACCAACAGCACTTACTAATGGGCAGCTGAGTACTAATGAAGGTTGTTCTTCGATTTCCGATATTAATGGAAATCTATTGATGTATACAGATGGACAAACTATTTGGGATCAAAACCATGAGGTAATGCCTAATGCCGATTATTTGAACGGGGAAGGCTTATATGGTGATCCTTCTAGCACATCTAGCGGATTAATTGTACCTCACCCCACCGAATTTAATCTCTATTTTGTATTTACCGTCGATGAGCCTCACCATGAAAACGCCAATGCTTATCCTAATCAAGGCCCTGCAGATAGCAATGGAAATTCAATCCCTTTATATACTGATACTAACCAAGGGGTCCCTGAAGCTGATGATGGATTTAATAATGGATTAAATTACACTCTCGTTGATATGAATTTAAGAGACGGACTAGGTGATGTGGTTCAGAATTCAAAAAACATTCAATTAATCACTTTTGATAACACCAGTAATGACAGAGCATTTAAAGCGTCAGAGAAAATTACTGCTGTAAGAGGAGGAGATTGCAATTCTACTTGGGTAATTTCTCATTTTAAAAATAAATATTATGCCTTTAAAATAGATGAATTTGGTATTGACCAAACCCCAGTGGTTTCTGAAGTTGCTCCTAATATTTCTACTGATGGATATCGACGTGCAGCTTTAGGTTATATTAAAGCGTCACCTAACGGAGATCAAATTTTATCTGCGCATCTGACTAAAACATTTGACAGAGAAACCTCCGAAGATGAAAGAGATGGAGTAGTCTATCTACACGATTTTAATAATAATACTGGTCTGGTTTCTAATCCTGTAGAGCTCGTTAATAATTGTAATCCTTATGGTGTTGAATTTTCTCCAAATGGTACGCGAGCCTTTGCTACTTTATTTGATGGCAATCATAATCTTTATCAATGGGACTTAGAAAGTGACGACATTAGACAGTCTAAGTATCAAATAAACTCTGATGACATTCCACTTGACTATTCAAGCGCCTTACAGCTTGGACCAGATGGAAAAATCTACCATGCTATTACACTTACTAGTAGATTAGCTATTATTGAAAACCCAAACGCTCTAGGACCTGAAGTCGAATATTCCCAAACCCTAGGAAGTTTGAGCTTAAGTGGAAGATCAGTTGGATTTGGGCTCCCCCCTTTTATTCAATCTTTATTTACTGAACGTATTAATATTATAAACGAAGATCAAGATGATATCCCTTCAGAAGTGAATTTATGCGATGTTACAGAATTTGAATTGTCCTATATTTCTTCTCCCAACGCTACTTATACCTGGAAAAAAGATAGGGAAGTCCTGCTAAGTGAAACAGGCCCTTCTATAACAGTAACTGTTCCAAGTGATGCTGTATTTCCTTACGAAGTAACTTATCAACTAGAAGTAAATTTCAACGATGGAGAATGCCCACTTATAGGAATAGCTAAACTTACCTTTAATGAGTCTCCAAATTTCGGAAACCAAGAGATTACGACTTGTGTAGAATCTCAAAGTGAAATTCCTTTGTATGATTTAACACAACTATTTACTAATCTGAGTCAGGATTTTTCAATATTAGAAGAAAATCTCGAAGGTAAGTTTTACAAGTCTTTAACAGATGCTGAAAATGGCACAAATGAAATTTTTGGCATTTCTGATTTTGAAAATACTGAAGATTTAGGATCTGTTTATTGTAAAATCATTTCTTTCAAAGCCTGCGAAGAAATAATCCGAATTGATTTATTGGTAGAAGAATTTCCAGATTTATTATTGGAAGACGAATCTGTTCTGCTTTGTTTAGAAGATACCAATGGAATTATACTTACAATAAATGATAATGAGACCCTAACTAACTTAGAGTATAATTGGTCAACGGGAGAAATGTCTCCTTCAATACGCATCAATTCAGAAGGAACCTATTTTGTTGATGTGAACATCTTCGGATCTATTTGCTCTAGGCGTAAAACTTTCATAGTAACTGAATCTAACATTGCAAGTTTTGATCATCGCGTTGAAAGTTCAGGCAATACCAATGCCATTGAAATTTTAATTAACCCTTCGAATCTTGGAGATTATGAATTTGCCATTAATGATCTTATGAATTTTCAAGATTCCAATAGATTTGAAAATTTAAACCCTGGAGTTTACACTGTTTTTGTTCGCGATAAATTAGGCTGTGGAATTTCCCAAAAAACAGTGAGTGTGCTGGGAATTATGAAATTTTTTACGCCTAATGGAGATGGTATTAACGATGTTTGGAAAATAAGCGGACTCCTTGAAAATAATCAAGAAAATATTCAGCTGGAAGTCTATGACCGCTATGGCAAACTGTTAGCTTCCTTCACCAGTAAAGACCGAGGATGGGATGGAACTTATAATGGTGAAAACATGCCCACGGATGACTATTGGTTCAGCATCCAATTTTCAGATGGCCGGGTGGAAACAAGCAATTTCACCTTGAAGCGCTAACCTATACATAAAACCAACTTAATCTTTTTTAAACTGAAACCTTATGAAATTTTTACTCAGCTTTTTAATTTTCTTCTTATGTGTATCCAACGCTATATCTCAGCAAAAAAACTTTATAGATCAACCTTATATAGAAGTTAAACCAAATTAAATTTATAATGTCGTATGAATAAATTGAATAATACTACGACGTAGCTCAGCACAGGTTTTTTGATTGATTGAAGTTAAAATAATTAGCATAGCCTTAGTTACGGTAATTATTTTTGATAAAAAGCAGGCAAAAAAAGCCTGTGCCGATTTCATATCGGTAAAACGATTTATTGCGACATTATAGGTTTAAATTGGTACAAGAGGCAGCGCCAACACTTTAGTAAGTCCAGACAGAATTTACTTGGATATTTTAATATCTGAAGAAGATACCAATGGAAGAACAAGCCTCGAAAAACTGGAACAAAAGATGATTTCAGAATTAGAAAAACTATCTATTAATATTGAAAAGCAACTTTTTATAGCGGACGCTGGGAGTAACTTTAAATCTTATTTTTTGTCTGGTCAGAAAATTCTAAAAAAAAGTCCTACAGCCTTTTGGTTTATCAGGACTCTACTTTAGGTAAGGTCTTAAACGCATTACAAGACATTGAGATTTCTAATATTAACTTTGGAAAAACAGAACACTCGCAAATCAACCTTATTCAATCACAGATGAAAGCGAAAGCAGTGGCTAATGCAAAAGAAACTGTTGGAGCAATGTCTAAAGCCATAGGGCAAGATATTGGTAAGGCGATATATATTTCGGAAACCAACTCCTATACCTATGCTTTACAAGGAAAGGCGTCTGGTGTAAAGATAAGAGGAGCTTCATCTATAAATCAAACCTATTCTCCAAATCTATCTTTTGATCAGATGGAAGTGAAGAGTGAGGTTTTCATTAAACTAAAGCAACCTTTGCTCATTTTTAACGTCTTATTAAAAAATAAATTATGAAACCTATTTTTCTTCTACTCCTTTCTATAGCAATTTTCAGCTGCTCTTCAGATGATGATAATGCTAGAGCTGATCCTAGATTAGAATTTGTCAAAGACGGTAATTTTAACGATGAAAATAGCTCCCTAGCCAATCGAAATTTCAGTATCAGCAGTCAATCTGAACTTGAAAACACCTTTGCAGACAAAGAATCATTTCTAAGTTATTTTGATGAAAACCCCTTCAACTTTCAACAAGATATACTATTGATAGCTACAGATGAAGTTAGGAATACTGGTGGGTATTCTATTGATATTTTATTTGAAAGTGAAAATGAAACCACACTAGTTTTCAGGATTCAAAATAACTCTCCAGAAGGTTCTATGGTCACCTTACCTCTGTTGATTCCATATAAAGTCAAAAAAATACCAAAAACCAATAAAGAGATTGTTTTTCAGTAACATAAGGAGTCGAATTGTTACCTATATCTTGAAGTATATTCACTTGTGAAAGTAATGCCAAAGGACATAAAGAAAGTTTGCGATGACTTCATTTCCAAGTATATTCGCCAAAAATTACTTTATGAAGTTTACTCTGAAATCAGAATTCAAACCTGCTGGTGACCAACCTCAAGCGATCGATAAACTGGTAAAGGGTCTTAATAATAATGAACGATATCAAACTTTATTGGGAGTCACAGGTTCTGGAAAGACCTTCACCATGGCGAATGTGGTGGAAAAAGTTCAAAAACCTACACTGGTTCTGGCTCATAACAAAACTCTAGCTGCACAACTCTATTCAGAATTTAAAGCTTTTTTTCCGGATAGTGCCGTTGAGTATTTTGTCTCCTATTATGATTATTACCAGCCAGAAGCTTTTATCCCTTCAAGTGGAACTTATATTGAAAAAGATCTATCCATTAATGATGAAATTGAAAAACTTAGACTAAGCACCACTTCCTCATTACTTTCAGGCCGACGGGATGTTCTGGTTGTTGCTTCCGTAAGTTGTCTGTATGGTATTGGAAACCCTGTAGAATTTCAAAAAAATGTTATTTCTATTGAAGTGAATCAGCAGATTCCAAGAACGAAACTTCTTCAAGGTTTGGTACAAAGTTTATACTCTAGAACAGAAGCTCAATTTAATCGTGGTAATTTCAGAATAAAAGGAGATACCTTGGATGTGTTTCCTGGCTATGCTGATCATGCTTATCGCATTCACTTCTTTGGTGACGAGATTGAAGAGATTGAAGCTTTTGATGTAGAAACCAACGAGGTTATGGCAAAATATGATAAATTAAATATTTATCCTGCCAATATTTTCGTGACTTCCCCTGATATCCTAAATCAAGCTATCGATCAAATTGCTATAGATCTTGGAAAACAGATTGAATACTTTAAAGAGATAGGAAAACCTCTGGAAGCTAAGCGTATCGAGGAACGAACCAACTTCGATCTTGAAATGATAAAAGAATTAGGCTATTGCTCTGGAATTGAAAACTACTCTAGGTATTTAGACGGAAGGGAGCCGGGCACAAGACCATTTTGCTTGATTGATTATTTTCCAGATGATTTTTTAATGATTGTAGATGAAAGCCACGTTACCATTCCCCAAGTAGGAGCTATGTATGGTGGTGACCGATCTCGTAAGGAAAACTTAGTAGATTATGGATTTAGACTCCCTGCTGCGATGGACAATAGGCCGTTAAGGCTAGAAGAATACGAAGCTTTGCAAAACCAGGTCGTTTATGTGAGTGCAACTCCTGCTGATTATGAATTGCAAAAATCTGGTGGGGTAGTTGTTGAGCAGGTTATAAGACCAACAGGGTTGTTGGATCCAGTAATAGAAGTTCGACCTAGTCAGAATCAAATTGATGATCTCATTGAAGAAATTAATATCAGAGTTGATAAAGATCAAAGAATATTAGTAACAACTCTTACCAAACGAATGGCAGAAGAGTTGTCCAAGTATTTGACCAGAGTAAAAATAAGAACCCGCTATATCCACAGTGATATCGATACTTTAGAAAGGGTTGAAATTATGTCTGACTTAAGAAAAGGAGTGTTTGATGTTTTGGTGGGCGTGAATTTACTAAGGGAGGGTCTGGATTTACCTGAAGTATCTTTGGTAGCCATCTTGGATGCCGATAAAGAGGGCTTTTTAAGAAGTAACAGAACGCTGACGCAAACCATAGGGAGAGCCGCTCGACACCTGGAAGGCAAAGGCATACTTTATGCAGATAAAATTACAGTTAGCATGCAGAAAACTATGGACCAAACCGATTATAGACGCCAAAAGCAAATTGATTACAATATAAAACATAACATTACACCACAGGCTGTGAAAAAATCCTTGGATTCTGCTTTGAGTGGAAAGAAAAAAGACCCATACGAGGTGATCGAAATGCCAACTCTTGAAGCAGCGGAAGAAGCTGTCGCTAATTATTCTGAAAGCGACTTGAAAAAGAGAATGACCAAGGTGAGAAAATCCATGGAAAAAGCCGCTAAGGATCTTGACTTTATGGAAGCTGCTAGGTTTAGAGATGAATTGAAAATGCTTCAAAATAAAGTGGAGGAAGAAAAAGCATAAAAGAGAATTTGGGACGGCTTCAACTTTTCAAAATCCAGTGAATTAAATACACTGAGTTTTTGACATAAAATCCCAAACACAAATTCCTGTGGTTACTGAGATATTTAAAGAATGCTTGGTTCCCAATTGTGGAATTTCAATAACCCCGTCAGATTGGTCCACAACCTCTTGTTGGACCCCTTTCACCTCGTTACCTAATACTATGGCATAAGGTTGATTCTGTGTGGGATTAAAATCCTTCAGAGAGATAGAGTGTTCAGTTTGCTCTATCGACATCACTTTCACGCCTTGCTGTTGTAAATCTTTAACGAGTTCTAGAGTGTTTTCTGCATAAGCCCACTCTACTGTCTGCGTGGCTCCTAGAGCTGTTTTTTGAATATCCTTATGGGGAGGTGTAGCGGTGATCCCACACAAATATATTTTTTGAATTAGAAAGGCATCAGACGTCCGAAAAACAGAGCCAATATTGTTGAGACTTCTTATGTTATCAAGAATCAAGATCAGTGGAGTCTTTGGAGAATCCTTAAATTCTTCATCTGTTTTGCGAATGAGCTCTCTGTTTTTTAGTTTTCTAGGCATAGGACATATCAAATAAAAAAACCCTTTGATTTCTCAAAGGGTTTGGTACTCGGAGCGGGACTTGAACCCGCACGACCGCAATGGTCATTGGATTTTAAGTCCAACGTGTCTACCAATTCCACCATCCGAGCGGCACAGAGCGAAAGACGGGATTTGAACCCGCGACCCCCACCTTGGCAAGGTGATGCTCTACCCCTGAGCTACTTTCGCATGTTTAATAGCGAGTGCAAATTTAAGATATTATTTGATTTTTCAAAACCTTTTTCGTAAAATCTGAAAAGATAATTTTTAGAGAAGATTTCTTAAACTCTAGCTACTTTTTTACTTTAGGCTTAAGTAGTCTTTTTATTTCATTTAGTTTCATCAAGGCTTCCACAGGGGTTAGAGTGTCAATATCTAAGCTGAGGATTTCATCCTTGATTTCTTCCAATAAAGGATCGTCCATATTGAAGAAACTCAACTGAGGCTCTGGTTGGATGGCCTGTTTTAATAGACTCGTATCCCCTTCTGAATCTCTATAAGATTCGAGTTTTTTTAGAATTTTATGAGCCTTCTGCACGACAAATTGAGGCATACCTGCCATTTTAGCCACATGTATTCCAAAACTATGTTCACTACCGCCTGGGACTAGTTTTCTTAAAAATAAAACTTTGTCTTTTAACTCTTTGACAGAGACATTGTAATTATTAATACGTTCAAACTGTTTAGACATTTCATTGAGCTCATGATAATGTGTTGCAAAAAGTGTTTTAGCTTTTGTGGGATGCTCATGAATATACTCAGCAATAGCCCAAGCGATAGAAATACCATCGTATGTACTTGTACCACGTCCAATTTCATCTAGTAAAACTAGGCTTCTTTCCGATAGATTATTTAAAATACTGGCAGATTCGTTCATTTCTACCATAAATGTAGATTCTCCCATAGAGATATTATCGCTTGCGCCTACCCTGGTGAAGATTTTATCAACAATGCCGATCTCTGCAGAAGAAGCTGGTATAAAGCTTCCCATTTGAGCTAGTAAAACAATGAGAGCTGTTTGCCTTAATAAAGCAGATTTACCACTCATATTGGGACCTGTAATCATTATGATTTGGTGACTCTCCTGATCTAAGTAGAGATCATTACTAATATATTCTTCTTCCGCTTTAAGTTGATTTTCAATTACAGGATGCCTTCCCTCTTTAATGCTAAGCTCTAAACTTCCATTGATTTTAGGTCTACAATAATTATGCTCCATGGCCAATTGAGCAAAACCAGAAAGACAATCTAACTGTGCAATTTGAATTGCGTTTTGCTGTATAACTTTGATATAGTCTTGGGTCCAGACCACTAATTCGTGAAAGAGCTGCTGCTCGAGTGTTGAAATTTTTTCCTCTGCAGTGAGAATTTTTTCTTCGTATACTTTAAGCTCTTCAGTAATATAACGTTCTGCATTGACAAGGGTTTGCTTTCGTGTCCATTCCTCTGGCACTTTATTCTTATGAGCATGCCTCACTTCTATATAATAACCATATACATTATTGCTACCTATTTTTAAACTTGGGATGCCAGTGAGCTTGGATTCTTTCTCTAACATTTCGTTTAAGAAATCGTGACCAGAGAATGCAATTTTTCTAAAATCATCTAATTCCTCGGAAAAACCGCTTTTAATAGCATTACCTTTAAGAACATTAACTGGAGGTTCATCGGATAGTGCTGAGTCGATTTTGGCCCTAAGCACATCACAGGAGTTTAGTTGATCAGCAATAGTTTTTAAACTTTCATGACCGGATTCCCTAAGCAAAAGCATACAAGAATTAATAACATCCATAGATTTTTTAAGCTGTAGCAACTCTCTAGGATTTATTTTTAAGGTCGCTACTTTTGAAATTAAACGTTGGATATCACTGATTTGTTTTAAGTGTGATCTTATGTCAGTTTGCAAATCAAAATTACTTTTAAGTAAACTGACATTTTCTAGACGCTGATTAATCTTAAATTCAGATTTTAGGGGGAAAGCTAACCAGCGTTTAAGCATTCTGCTTCCCATTGCTGAGGCGGTTTTGTCTATCACATCAATAAGAGTTACAGCACCAGGCGTAGAAGAATGATATAATTCAAGATTTCTCATTGTAAACCTATCCATCCAAACATAGTCTTCTTTAGCAATTCTAGAAATGGTGTTGATATGCTCTAGTTGAAAGTGATTGGTTTCGGATAAATAGTGAAGAATAGCACCTGAAGCAATAAGACCTTCTTCAAAGTCTTCGATTCCAAAACCTTTTACTGAAGTGATTTTAAAATGAGAATGAATCGCTCCTTGAGAGAAGTCCAATTTAAAAACCCAATCGTCTAAATAAAAAAAAGGGTGTCGTTTTCCTAGAGTATCGTGTAACTCATTTTTTTGCTTTTTAGAAATAAGAATTTCACTTGGAATAAAGTTTTGAATTAGCTTATCTATGTCTTCGAGAGAACCTTCAGAAACCAGAAATTCACCTGTAGAAACATCTAAAAAGGAAATACCATAATTTTGCTTAGAGCCAAGAAATATAGAACATAAAAAATTATTGGAATTCCTAGATAAGACATCGTCATTTAAGGAAACTCCTGGAGTAATCAATTCGGTAACACCTCTTTTAACGATCGTTTTAGTCTGCTTAGGATCTTCGAGCTGATCACATATAGCGACTCTTAATCCAGCCTTGACAAGTTTAGGCAAATATGTGTTTAAGGAATGGTGAGGAAAGCCAGCAAGTTCTGAACGCTCACCACCATTATTACGATTAGTAAGGACAATGTTCAAAATCCGGGAGGCAGAAACAGCATCTTCTCCAAAAGTTTCATAAAAATCACCTACTCTAAAGAGAAGCATAGCATCAGGATATTTATCCTTAATCGCATTATATTGCTTCATTAATGGGGATACTTTCAGAGGGCTTTTTTTAGACACGTTTTTTATGCTAAAATACTAAATAGAATGAGGATTTGAAGAAATTTTACAAACAAAAAACCCTTCATTACGTTAAGTAATGAAGGGTTTAGTATAAGAAGGCGGCGACCTACTCTTCCACAGTATGTAGTACCATCGGCGCAAACGGGCTTAACTTCTCTGTTCGGAATGGAA